>JGI24159J19872_10011879_pt1 | contig 11390 bp, 7 predicted proteins | sample Ectturendosymbi4_FD_19872 | JGI IMG/M metagenome (IMG submission 19872) | reverse complement strand
ACGTAACACTTGTTACAGCACTACTGCGGAGTACGGCGCTAATTACTAACTTGGTCTAGTCTAGGTAAAATGCGATAATGATCTTGCCACACGTTCAACTAAACCCAGATCAATTGCGAGAACGGTATCGTATCGTCACCGCAACATCGCTGCAAGCAGCATACTGACGTATTGCTGTGAGACGCTTTCCCTCTCGATGAGATCGGTGAAGCCTTTGTTGCATTCCGTCCAGGGATCGAACCCGAGGTCGTCGTCGCCCGCGTCTCCCGCCAACCCGCCCGGCGCAGTTGTCAAGGAGCTTCTGCCGAATCCGAACGCCGCTTCCCAGCTGCTGGCACGCGGCGGCACGGGTGTGACATCTGAAAAAAATCGGGTGTGAGGTCTGGATTAAAATCCAGTGCGACGCTTGAAATAAAACCGGGTGTGACGTCTGGAAAAACATTGGGTGTGACGCTTGGAAAAAATCGAGTGTGACGTCTGGAAAAAAACGACGGCTGGCAAATGTTTTTTTCAGCCTCTCAACCTCGTTCGCCAAAGACGACGATCGACCTCTGTGGGCGAACTTGGTTCGGGAGCCAACTCAACGGCACGCAAGCGTCGCGTGTTGGCGACCGGTTCCTGGAAACATACCCTTTGTTATCTCTGCGAACTATCTGACGTTCGCGCGTTCGTCGTTTTTGAAATTTCAACGTTAGCGCAATTTGAACAATATATAAATACCGCACACGGCGTTGTGCTTCGGTATCCCTGTTAATTCACATTGAAACGCATTGGAAAATTCCGTGTATAAATTTTCCACGCGAGAGTTAATTAGACTTCATTTTTTTCGAAACCTACCACGCGATGCACTCGAAAGACACTATTTCATTGTTCAAATATCATGCGACATGGACCTTACAAACGATCGTTTCACCTGCTTGCCTTCAGCGACAGGCCAAATAAAACCAGTTCACGTGGCAAGAGTCAGAGTATACGCTTGCTTACTGCGCAAGTTGAAAACGCGAGCCTTCAGATATTTTCACTCAGGTGCGAAAAATAACATGTGAGCTTTCGTCAATGTCCAACTGACTGCGACACAGCGGCATTGCTTCTACGCGAATCCAAGCTCCGCCTTTCGAGCGCGCGCAATGCAAAACCGACCTTGGATGTTGAGCCTCACTTTGCCGGTTACAAGCAAAGCGTGCTACGTTTATGTCGGTCATGGCAAGGCCTCCTAGGTCACGGTGCCCCGCCTCCCACGAGGCTTCCCCCCCGATGGACATGCAATTGATAAGAGGGCCCGCTACAGTACATACATTTAAGGCCGGAGAGAAAACTGGTCTCTGTTCAATTTCAACACTTTCTCGACCTTAGCTGACGACGGAGGACAATAGCTAGGGCGCCCCCCCCATTGCCAATAATAACACTGGAAACACATGAAACGCCTGGAAAAGGATCTGTCCGAGTGAAACAGGAAAATACCTGACCCTGACCACAGGTGGGTGGGTCGGCCTTAGCTATTGTTACCGAGATCGCAAGCAAGGGACATGATTTCAATCAAGCGACACGATTTTGCGGATGTCACACGACAGCCCAACAGTGAAGCAACTCCGTCTCAGCTCCTAACCTGGTTCGGTCGACTGCGAATGCAGGTTCCAGAGGCAATGACCGTTGTTGCTGACCGGGTTGAACACGCTGGAAAGCAGCAGGGAGCTGGATGCGTCCAGCGCTTCTGGCTGCCGCAGCCTGAGGAAAGAAAACAAGCAAATAATATAAGCCCCGACTCGTAGTTCTTCNCCACTTCCATGATTGTGCGAGTAGTTAGCCAGTAGCACGTGGTGTCAGTATTGCACAACTCTTAATATTGCGTTGTTCTCTCAACATTGCACAATTTTTAACCTCACGTTTTTATCTTAATATTCCGCATTTATTTTAATAGTATGCAGTTCCTATGATTATGATTTATCTTCACACAGGACCTCCGAGAGAAATTTTACNGGGGCGTACGAAGACCGATACTGGGTCCTCTTAGCTTTTCGGACCCTCGTCGAAACTTGTACAGCTTGTTTGCATGGTAATCAGAATCACCTATCATGCCAAGATTTACAAATAGATCAGTTATTATACTGGCAGCTGGCTTACACAAATAAGTTCGGGCTTGATTACAGAAAAACTGATCACGCGTACTTTCCCTTTCCCGGGCCCCAATACCAACCGGGCCCGGGTACGATGTACCTTTGTAACCACTCTCGTAGACCCTGTCTTCATACTGCACGATTGTTAACATTCTGTTTTTATTTAAATAAAATACATTTTTATATTATCGCGCAACTCTAAATATTTCGTTTCACCTTATTATTACACAATCTATAATATTGTGTTTTTATCTTAATGTCGCACAATCTTCACTTCTATATTTTTATCTTAATATTGCACTATTTTAATATTCCCTTTATTTTTTGTTAATATTATGCAATTTTCATTAGTACATTTTTAACTGCATAATTCTTAACATTACGTTTTTATCACCGATCCGTCATGGATTTTCACTCCCTGAAGTGAAAACCTAAAAAACCTAGCAAGCAACTGGAGAATCAACGAAATTGCAGGAAATGCAAAACACGTTCGGAAAACTTACTTGTTAAAGGCCGATCAGGAGACTTTAGTATTTGCAACCATGCTAAAGTGTGGGGTAGCCGCAGCGCACGCGCTTCATTAAGTGGGCGGCACACGTTGTGTAAGAAGTAATTGACCCGGTTTGGTGGGGGACACTTCATTTGAACACGACATTGGGGTGCTCGGCCGTATTCTTTGACCGCTTCACACTTAAGCTGTAATTGTAGCGTTTTTTCTTAAAGATGAGAGATAAAACGAACAGATCCTATTGTGACGTAACTNTCATCGAGGAGGCGTCAAGCGAGACGAAGCGCACGGCAGAGCGATGACGNCTTTTTCACAGGTCAGCAACGACCTTTGGAACAGGATGCGCAACAGAANTTCACGTCTTCGTGACACGATTCGTGACACATCCTTCGTGACACGTCCAAACGTCACACAACGTCGAAGCGTGACGCGATCCAATGCAAAGCGAAATAAATCAGTTGTCTCTCGGTGCAAAAATACGAACGAACAGACGTTTGCAACGAACGACACAACAGACCACCCATCGGTTTTAAACATGCGTTTGGTAACCACAGCCGTTGCTATGTTTATTTTCAAATAGAAAGAGTTCTTACCTGGAGAATGGTGATGTTTCGGGCGCGAGATTGTCCTGGGAGGTGATTTGCATATGACCAAGGCCTGAAACAAAACGTTTGGCTTAAAATCTGTATCGGCACTGCTGCCTTTTGTTCCAAGAGGATCAGAAGAAAAAGTTTGCATCAGGTTAAGATTCGAACTTTTTCCAGCTTGTCGTGAAAACCTTTTGACACCAGTCGACGAAGCCAAGCGAAACAGAGCGAAGCAAATTAGAGGGAGAAGAAAGGACGTTAGTTATGACGTTTCACGTGCACTGACCTTGAGTTAGTACGTCGTTGTGATCGGATGTCGCTTTTGTTGCGAACACGTCGGCGATTGCGGAAACGTCTAGACAAAAAAATATTTCCTCTGGTCATCACGCTTTGCGTTCAGCTGGCAATTTACACAAAATTGCGACAGTCTTTATTGCACAAAACCATCACTGTGGGTTTGCTAAAGTGCGACGTGCAAATGGATAAGATGTAGATTTACGACAAATTTTTTTCATCAGAAAGGGTTAAGAACAATTTCCAGAAATTTATTGGGATCTTTGCGAGTTTTGTGAAGCAGTCTGAACAGACTTTTCGCATGTTGGAGATTGAGAAAACCGACAAAAAAAGGGCGCAATCGTTAAAAAGGATTGCCATTTCAAAGCGCCAAATTGTCTAGGGGTGAAATCTGGCAGAATCGCTCAACCTGGGGTTCGCCACTGTATGTGGGTGGGTGGGTGCAACACTGCAGCGGGTGGACAGTGTCGTGCTGCGGATGCGGAGGAAACGCTAGGTGTTTTTTGTTAAACCGGTGTAAACACTGTCACAATGCCCATTTTACTGTCTCAGTGCTTGCTTTCAAACTCACTTAAAACTATAAGAACAATCCGAAACAGCTCTGGAAAGCAAAGTCCAAACAATCGGGTAAGCCGGGAATGAAACAGTTTTGATAGCGGGCGAGTAGACATTAATCTGGTTGATTTCGCCTTGCTAATGTATCAAATAAATATTCCACAACAAAACTGCAGTGATTTACGATTAAAAGCGCGAGTATCAGGAGTCAGCTTCTTTCAGCGACAAAGCCTGCGATCCGTTACAAAATGCGTCGACAGCAAGCCGAGTGACATGCAACCAAGCCCACTGCGGGGGATCAGCTCGTGCAATTACCGCGGCCCACAGGTCATGCCATCACTGTGCACTGTGTAGGAAGTACAGGTGTGGCGGGAGTTGGGCCACCTCATCCTGCTCGATAGCCAAAGCATATTATGTGCGACATAACTTTACGTCACTCATCATCACAAAACATGACGTAACTCATAACAAAACAAGCCAGAATTTGGATAAAATTATTAATGGGAAGAGTCGAGTTGCAGTGATGATTTGCGCAGCCACTTGGTGTTCACTGACAGCTCGATCGCAATCCCTCTTACCGTTGCTCAAATCTGCTGGTAACGGGATACTTGTTGGACGGGGGGGAAATTCTAAACCAGTGTCTTCTGTCTCAGGTGAGTTCCTGCGAGCAGCATTATCATAATGGTAAGTCGCGTGCCATTTAGTCCGACAGGCCAGAGGCGAAACTTGCCAAGTTTGGCCTGCGACGCTTTGCGAGCGTGCGTATCCGATGCTCAGCTCGTAACAACTACTTCGAAAAACTGCGCTCAAACTTATCCGCGGTTTTTCAGAGACGCAAAAAAGCACGTACTAGCTTATCACAAAACTTTAAAAAATCATTAGTATTAGGCGGCGTTTGAATTAAAAGCTACCAAAAAACGAAGTAAAAAAGATGCATAATTGAGCCTCTCTGAAATTACAATGGTGTTTAGAAGACTTCGGTTCACGGGCAGCACAAGATCCTAGTATTGTGACCATCACAGTGAAGACCCAGACCCACGATGCTTAACCGGTTCGCTTTCTACCGGTAAATATCTTTGAACTGCCTCATGTAAACAATCTAAACAAAATTCGCAACAAGTCCGTCGCGCTGCAACGAAACTGAGTATCGATTTATTTTAAGAATTGAAGCAGCAAACAGTGCTACAAAAAACCTGCCCAGCCCCAAGACATACTGTGAAAAACCGCTGTCGTTCGTCCCGAGGGAATTGGACGCCGCCGGCGCAGGACTGACGTCGACCGGCGGCGTCTTCCGGCAATACGCGGGAAGCGACGGCGTCTGGGATTCTTCTTCGAGCTTGGAATTTTGCCGGGCGGCCTCGCGAGCGCTTTTCTTTTTTCCTTTGTTCGCGGTCCTTGCGTGCGACGGCGCCGATTTGTCGTCCAGCGACGACGACAAGCGCGCGGCCGGGCCCTGGTCCACGCCACTGCCGCCGCCGGTTAGGGCCGCGGCGGCCCAACTGCTTTCAGTCCGCTTGCCGCCGGGGTGTTGGACAGAACCGCTGTGTCTTCGGGTCCGACGTTCGGTAATTTCCGCGCCGTTCGATGGCGTCAGGTTCGTTCTGCGAAACCTCCCGAAGATTAGCGAAACAGGGAAGCGTGACCGAGCACTGGTGCGTCACAGCAAAGCGCAGCACAGACACAGGGAATTTCCCGTCGTCACGTGACCAATCGCGACAGATTGAACGTATACGTGACAGTGTTGACATCCGAACTGGCGCAAAACCGTCACGAAAATATTTACAACCACGGCCGTAAATACGTGCGACTCTAGTNCAATAGGCACACAGGGCACCGCAAACATATTCGTCTCCGTGTGAAATATACATTCAATGAAAACGTTTAACAGTTTTCTTTCACATGCAAGGTGATCAAAAAAAGGGCAGAGAAGACGCGGGCGCGATTTCGCTTGTTCCACCATTTTTATATGCGTTTTCGGCGTAACAAGCCGGAGCTTTACAGAAAACTACATTCGAAGCTGAAAGCAATCAGCAAATAGTGCGGCGTACGCCATGCACGATATCCCGTCACGGGGTTTGCTCAAGACGAAGTTGACCACAAATTCCGCTTTCGACAGGTGAACGATGTGCTCGTGACGTGAATCGCAAAAGAACGTATGCATGCGCTGCTTCAGGTGGCAACATCTGGTGCCCGGATGCGCGGGAGGAACCTCGACGCACGGGAGGAACCTCGATGACTTCGAACCGCGAGAGTCGGAAATTCTGTGCGCAGCCACTATCTTGAAACAACGCGTCACCAGAGTCGTCATCACAGGCTGCTCGCCGCGAGCGATCAAAGCGCCCGATTTCAAAGTTCTTAGGGTCTTGATTGCGGAACAAATAGGCAGATGACGCAACTTACGAAGAAGAGTTCGGGTCCGCTTCTTCCTTCGATCTCATTTGCTCAATCAGCTTGTGTTCGAGCTCCTGGTGCTTCCCCGCCTGCGATAAACAAGTGCCAAGAACTAGTTCGCCACCAGGCTGCAGTTGGCATTTATTTCGCCAGTGTTTGGGCAACGCCTTTGTGAGTATGGAGTTGGTCTTCAATGCAACAGGATCATCAAAACCACGGCATTTTTANACATCAAATTAGACAGATTCTTGAATGCCTACACGCGAATTTTCGGCGTTCAAAGGNGGGCAATTAGTTTATTCAGCAGCAAGCAAACAGTCGAATTAATTTCAAATTCCAATGCACTTGCTGTGAACCAAATGCGACTGGCGTTCTGATAACGACGGTGCACAGTTCCGATTTCTGTCTAGTAACGAAATAATCGCTCTGGGATGGGCGGCACCTGACCTACCTGCATGTCTTCTTTGGTGAAGCTGGACTCCTCGTCCGCCAACTCGTGCAAGTACATGCAATCGGTTTTGTGGCACTGCTGATTTTTCAAATAAGTGCTGCAGTATTTTGTCGTACCCAAAGAAGCTGAAAAATAGCCAGCGATGCTGCGGTGATTGGCCGATGCGACAAGCGTGTCAAGTAATCTGTCTTAATCCGACGTAGAATTTGCGTCAGCGCTCGTATCTTAATGCTACAGAGCTGGAGCAAATAGCAGGCGGACTACGCAATAGAGCGATCATAATTACATGAATTACACATGGCGTCTCTTGCATTCCAGACAGTTGAAAGCAACTTTCCTGCAGTTTAGTTGAACTACGTTTTTTCAAAAAGCTTTTCACACCCTTTTTACATAATTGCAAGAGTCGTCATCACTGTCGTGATAGAAGCTTACTGCAACCCAGACAACGATAGCAGGACTTGACAAGTTCGCTTTTGCCATTACGATTGCTACTCTGATGCAGTTTTAATTACTGCAAAAAGATCGACAGAACTCAAAAGTTATGACACTATACCTATTAAGGGAACACCTTTTATCGTCGACTTAAGTGACTGCTTTGACAATTTAACCCAGAGCTGTCACACGCGCGGCCGACAAGGGCTTTTTGTGCGGGCCGCCATCCTTTTGGGAAATTTCGAATAATTAACATTTACGTTTAGTTTATTCACCGGTGTTTAAAAGTGCTCGGCAAGCGGGCGAACAAGTTCCTTTTGAACGAACGTAGAGACGGCTAGAGATGATTTGCCTGTAAGTCACGATACCCTTTCCAGAAAATAAGATGTAAAAGCTGTTTCTAGTAAGGTTCGGGTACCGCCATTATTGCGTTAGCGTCATAAAGCGGCCTTCGGGCTACTTTATAAGACCTCATTTAGCTCTCGGAGCAGTTTGAGTTTGAGCCCCTGGTTTAACCACTGAGGAAACATGCTTAATATCGGGATGCCTACGTTTTCTAAATTCACGTGAAATACAAAGGGGTGAACCAGAACGCATCCATTCATGAATTTTCAATAGAACATCGATGCAACAAGCACCATACAACGATGAAATAAAAGCGTCTGCAGCTTCGAACAAAGTTAAAAAATGTTACCAGCAGTAGATGATGGTGTGCAACAAATCAACCACGAAATTCTGGCTTAGGCCACGTGAAAATGCGTTTAATATATGGCTTTGCGCGCAAGTACAGAAAACACTTTCCGAACAAGAAAGAACTTCTTAGTGCTTTGGATGTGCTGCCATNACAACGCGGTAAACAAATATATCGATGCAGTAGGCACGAAACACCTTCGGGAACTAAAACAAAAGTCTGTGAATGGCACAGATCTGCCAGAAAAGTATATCTTGCATTAAATGCTTGTAGCCTCTAACACCCGAGAACGGATTCATAAAAATTCAGAAGGCATGCACTTGCGCTCATTACATAGTTTATTAGGCTTCCTTTTGCCAAAGAAAAACCATGTCGGTTTTAAAATGTAATAATGACTTCATTATCATTCGATTATGCTTTTCCATGTCATCAAAATGACATAAGCCCTGGCTGCTGGTATGGAATTTCACATAAAAACTTTTATTCCTAAGTTCTTACCTTTAAGTGTGCGACCATCAATGTGAACATTATTAACTGACTGTATGGCTCTCAACGCTTCTTCCATTTTTGAATAAGTAACATATGCGCTGCTACTGGGACCCTGAAAATAATGTTGTATACTTAAAGAAATTCGCAAGAACAGCAAAAGTACACTAGTCCTTCAAAACCACACTGTAAGTACCAATGTCTCTTTAAATTGAAATTGTCCAACGAAATTGAAAAAATAACAACAGCTAAAAAATTGCAAGATCTAGCACACTGAGACGAACTCAAGCGCAATCCACAATTGCTACTCGTTCACATGCCACAATTTGTATTGAGACCTCCTAGTGCCCTGCTGCAAGTTTAATTTTAGTAACCTCGCAGTAATATCACTTGGATCATCTCAATACCTCTGCTGGCACTGCTTCAATAAGCATGCACTATGTTTTCAAAAACAGACCTTTTAAAATGGCATGCATGTGGATCCCTTTCGCGATATTAAGGCATAAAAAATTGAGCTGCTCAAGACATTTTTCATGTCAGCGGTCACAGAAACTTGAATTAAAATTGGAAAAACTCTTTAGCAAACGGTCTCACAACACCACCAAGCACCAAGCCAGTTAAATGACTGATTTCCTGCAGAGTTCACAGCAGCTTGCTTTAAACAATGCTGTGGAGAGATATTGACGACTAGTGTATCGTGAAAAAAATACAAACAACAACAGCAAAGATAGTCATGTCACGAAGTCAGACAATTGTAACCACTAATGGTTACAACAAAGTGAACCTGCAACCAGGGCAGCGAAAAACCTTGCATCTTCAGAATCTACAACAGTTCTTTACGCAAACAGCGTTATGCGTACAAACTTGCAAAAAACTTCCTGAAAGAGGGCTGGATCATAATTGCGGAACTGTATATCTACTGATCTTAAAAATTGTTTCTTTTACCAACCTGTGTTCCAGCATAAGTTGTGTTGTTATTTATAACCACTTTCAGAATTTTTCCATACTTTCCAAAGTATTCTTGCCGCTTCAAAACCTAACAAACATGATGTGATGTGACAGCTCAATAGGAAGCACTCAAAATCAGCTGCACATTCTCTTTAACAAATATGCATTCATACAGTTGATAGTTACACAAACACTGTTAATAAAACAAGCATGCTTAGAGTGATGGTTTGAGTGACACAACTACAATGGTTGGGCTGTTCATTTTTTGTTGCATACTTACTTCTGGGTCTGATAAACGCTGTGACAGTCCAACAACAAAGACAAGGTTCCTTTGTAAAACACGTATTGCAGCCAAATGGCGTCGATTGTCAGTAAGTTTCTGTTTACGCTGAACTTCTTTCTGCTTCTTCTCATTTTTAATTTTTTGCAAATCTGACCCAGTTAACGGCTTGAATTCTGCAGGATTTTCTGGATATGACTGCAACACACAAAAAAACAAAATGCCATGAATGAATAACACGTAAAGATCAAAAAAGGCTACTCCAACCTTAGCACTATCTCCTGATAAAGAAAAAGACAACACAAAAAATTGCAATTGACATAAGAAAACTGAGTACTATTAAAGATATATACTTTTCAAAATAAAACTATAGTCCATGAGTAAATCTTAACACCTTCATTACCGGCAGTGCTGGGTAAAATCGCCGGTTTTTAGCATGTCTTTGCAACTGCATAACTTGTCAGGCAATTGTGCTGTAGAGTTGTTCAAAATCTGAAAAGACTCGGCAAGTCTTCAAGTCAGCACTGAAACAAATATTTGGTTTTGGGTTTCGGTTTTTTTGTGAGTGACGTCAAAAATAGGGTAGTTTTTGGCCATTTTGGCTCAGGCTACCTGGCCCTGGGCCCAAACTACTAGATGAAAGTATTTCGCTCAAGTTCGTATTAGAAACTAGGCTAGAATCTAAGTCTTTTGAGCCTTTGATCGGCTTTCTAGGGTTAGGGTTTCAAAATTTATGGCTTAAAAGCAACAAAATAAGTAATTAATCCATCAATTAAATAATTCATTTGTTGTTTTTAGGCCATAACTTTTGATCCGGAAACGATAGAAAGCCAATCAAAGGCTCAAAAGACACAGATTCTAGCCTATTTTCCTACCAAAATTTGAGCGAAATACTTCCATCTTACGGTTGGGACCAGGGCCAGGTAACCTAAGCCCAAATGGCCAAAAACTACCCTACTTATGACATCACTCACAAAATACTCAAAACAAAATAAAAACTGTTTTCAATTGCAGACTCAAAGACTTGCCAAGTCTTTTGAGGGTTTGGACAGCTATCTACGACAATCGACTGGTAAGTTATGGAGTTGCACAGTGGTGCAAAAATAGCAGCTCATGCAAGGTTGTTAGGTGTCACAATCTACAGATCCTGTAAAAGGCTCAAAAGACTCGGCACATCTTGTAGTTTGCACTTGAAAAAAAATTTTCTGGTTGGGCTGTGAGGGTTTTTTGTGAGTGACGTCTTAAGTGGAGGATTTTTAGGTCACCTTGGTCCACTTCACCTGGCCCTGGACTCAAACCGTTAGATGGTAGTATTTCGCTGAAATTTTTATTAGAAACTAGGCTACAATCCAAGTCTTTTGATACTTTAGATGACCTGCTGGGGTTTCAGGTTCAAAAGTTATAATCTAAAGTAATAAAAAACAGTTGACTAACTAGTTAATTAGTTTATTTATTTATTTTAGATCATAACTTTTGAACCAGAAATGCTAGAAAGTCGATCAAAGGCTCAAACGACTGGTACCTAGCTTCCAATGAAAACTTCAGCGAAACACTTTGGCTGAGCGGTTGGGCCCTAGGTCAGGTAACATGAGCCAAAATGGCCCCAAAACTACTTCACTTATGACGTCACTCACAAAAAATCCGCAACCCCCA
>JGI24159J19872_10011877_pt1 | contig 11393 bp, 5 predicted proteins | sample Ectturendosymbi4_FD_19872 | JGI IMG/M metagenome (IMG submission 19872) | reverse complement strand
ACAAAAAGAACGTGCGATCGGTGTGGTTCGTTGTAAAAAGGAGGGGATGTTGTTGCAACCTCTCCGGTGGCGTTGCGTTGATTGTGTGATTCACCACGAACGAAATGTGCGCGAAGAACAACAATATATATAAGTGGTGCAAACAAGCAATAACAGAGTGATCTCGTTGGGTGATCTCTATTGTTGCTTGCTGCCACAGTGCGAAGCTTTGCGCACATGCCGCTCGGGATTTCCGATCGCAACACTATCATAAATATGTCATAGCCAAAGTAATCATAAGAAGCACCCACAACATCAGATAGAACAAACACTTAAAATTACATGCCAACACCAAAGAGAGCGCAGGAAAACAAAATCAAAAATGTGAAAAATGCAACCAGCAGGGTGGAGAGTGCTAAGAAAGGATATTCTGAAATACAACAATACATAGTAAAGCAGTATGAGAGAAAAGTATGTCTGAAATCAGTAATAGAAGATAAAAAAGCAAAGGTTGACAACCGCATCTCACAGACTTACAGGAACACAGAACAGAACAATCCAAGATAGACAAACTGCTCAGAACACAACCTGGGTGAGTAAACTTCAGTTTCTGAAACCATAGTAAGTAGGAAGCAGCAGCAGTGGCGTAGCGAGGCCAGGCACGGATTTACCATTAGACTAAAAAGGCTTAAGCCTAGGGCCCCCGATTTTGGGGAGCCCCAAACGTTTGGGAGTAAGGAAAATTTCCAGCATTTCGGTAAGCAATTATATTTGTGTTTTTGTTTTGATTCAACGCACTTTTTTTTACTATGCCGCTAACAAAAGATCTCTCTACAGAAGAATGAGCACGAAGGATTAAAGTGAATGACGAAGAGCATTCTCATTTTATGGCGTTGGGAATTGTTATTGTTACGAATAATGTGTGGAACAAAACGCCTGAATCCATTTTTCAGATTACACGCGGCCAGTGAGGTGCTCAGTGAATATGTAATGGGAGCAGTGGTGTGTTTAAGGGGCGGCGAGCGAGACACTTGCCTCGCCCCCCCCCCTTTTTATGGCCCCTCTCGACGTGTTTCACGCGTAAATTCCTCATTTTTTTGGTGAAAAACGTACTATCCACTAGCGGCCGGAGTCACTTTTTCAGACTCCGACTCCGCTCTTGTTCCAACATTTTTGAATCCGGATCCGGTTCCGGCTATTCTTCAAATTTGAGAATCCGACTTCTGTTCGGACTCCGGCTACAATCATAGATCCAACCGAAAATCACCCACGTTTTTTGCTTAAGAAATGACCACACAGACTCCTGCTACTGCTGAAATTGAAAAGTGATTCCAGATCCGGGTCCGGTTTTTCACACAGTTTTTACTCTGGGTCCGAAAGAAAAACGCAGAATCCTGCCGGAGTCGACTCCAGCACTCTGGATCCATGACCACCTCGGTTATCCACTCATATAATATACTCAGGTCAAAAGCAAGTACCCTTGCATTCAAAGGGCCCCCAGCAGCAACTGTAGTGTATAAGTACTGTGCTTTCAAAGGGGCACCCAACAGAAACTGTAATGTGCAGGTACTCAGCTTTCAAGGGGCCCCCAACAGCAACTGCAATTAATGTGTAAGCACTCTGCTTTCACTGGGGCCCCCAATAGCAACTGCAATGTGTAAGTACTATGCTTTCAAAGGGCCCACAATAACAACTGTAATGTGTAAAAACTATGCTTTCAAGGAGGCCCCCAGTAGCGATTGTAACGTGTAAGTACTCTGCTTTTACAGAGCCCCCAATAGTAACTGTAATATGTAAGTACTCTGTGCTCAAAGGGGATCTCAACAGCAACTGTAAAACTAGAGAAGTGGGGGCGATGACAGCCTGCTATCGCTTTACTATTGTGTGTCGCTAGCTTTGTCTTCCCAACTTTCTATGTTTTTGAAGTTGTCCATCATGAACACCCTTGTGCATTTTCTGATACGTCAGCCATGCCGTAGTCTCAGTATGCTTGGGTGGCCCGCATATCTCCTTCCTAGGCTTGATCAAAGGGTCTTACCACGGTTGACTGAGCATGATAACGTCATTAGAGGACCCCTTTTCCAGCCTTGAATCGGGCCCCCAACCCTAAGTCCACGACTGAATGCGAGTGTGGTCAGATAACTTCACCGCTGCCTTTTTCGTGAGTTTCATTGTGACTGTTTGACTGTTGTTTTCTGATATCGAGGGAATTCAGAATGAAGCAACATGCTTATGAAATGGAACAACTTGTTCAGTGAATGTAGCGAGCACATGCAGTGCTGATTTGTATGACATCAGTCGTCGCAAACTTTACAGAGGGGCCTCCAATTTAAAATAACCTACTGCCTCGAAAATGAAAATTCGCCTCTGAGCGAGGCTAAGTAACGCCCGGGGCCGACCATAAAAGTGTCGCCCTTTCCACCCCTCAAATTTGCTTTTGCATTTTAAAATGAAAGAAGATCATGTTTCGTGCTTATTTAAAGATATAAGGATTAATAAGGCTTATTGAAAATTACAATCAACCACTCAGAAACTGAAATGGGTTTTGTTTTTCATTGTCGATTATGAGTCTTGTTTTTTCTGCTTGTCGCCACCTTTCTCGTCATAAATTTTTCTATTTTTCGGTTTCTTTACATATGCATATACGGCCCCGACATGTTTCGTCAAATTTTCTTCCCTGTTGGTTTTTGGTCCCCGGTAAGCCCACAAACCAACACAGCAAGGGATGTAATGGCGGCATACCTATTTCACAGATGTAAACATTTATATATGTTAAATTTCGTGTAATATTCCCGTCGTTAATTAAAAAAGTATATTCACTGCATATAGTAGGCTATAACAATAAATCTGATAATATGATCTCAGTGATGTAAAGAACGTTTCAGTGTTTCAGTAGTGGTTTAATCCTCATAGTACAAAAGGCTTCAAACGTTAGCTCTGTCGGGAACTTGTGCTAAGCCCTCTATAGGTGCGCGCAGGGACCAAAGTTTGCTATTGGGAGGAACAAACCTTTATTGTTTGCGTTTCGAATGACGTCACCATGTTCACTAAACCGTAGTACGACCTTTTTGTAAAATTAGCAAAATGGAGGGCGAATTACGGAAATCATATTTTGTGGATAGGGTTACCAGATGCGTTTTGCAAAAATACCGGCCATTTGCTTAACAGTGGCAGATGTAGGCTGTGAAGTGCATCGTACGGGATTCTCAAATAACATTTTGTAAATCACGCTGTTTTGACAACCCATCTATTTTTTGTAAATTTTTTTCAATTTCATGAAGCTCCCACAATACTTGGTTGGAAAATTTTTCAATTTGCGCATAAACGTATGCTTTGTGAGCAGAGTCTATGGTCGTATGCAAAACATTATCAAAATAACCGGCATTTTCTTACTCTCAAAAGTCCTTTTTTACATCAGTTTCATGTTAGTTGCTTTTCTATGGTAGTACTGCTTGTGTGAACACCATAACACAAATAATAAGTTCTAGCGTGCAACATTCACTCCAGTTTGCAGCAAACATTTTCTAGCTCACGTGGAACTCTTCAAAAAATTAAAAAAATTCTCAGTCCCTTCTGGACCACTAAGACTGGCTGGGAGATAACCTCCCGGTTGATTCGCTGGCCATTGAGCTAATTATAGTGCGTTGACAAAATAGTGTGTCTGTTCAATGCAGCTAGCATGTTTGTGAAAATAAAGTGATTGCTATTATTATTTAAAATATTAACATTCCCTAGTAGCGCTGCACAGGGTCGGATCCATAGGGGGGGGGCGATCTCCCCCCCTAAAACCTACGAAAGTAATTTTACTCACCATGACCTTGTACAATTCCGAAAAAAGCATTCGCGATATAAGGCCATTTTGCCGTCCATTGTTTTGCCACAGCAGTGTTGTGAAGTATACTTGATCTCTCTTACAGTAGTGAACCCAAGATTGAGACATGAGATGACTACCAAATATTACTGAAATCGCCCCCCCTAAACTTACTGGTTGGATCCGCCCCTGGCGCTGCAAACGACAAAATTCTTAATATCATCGAAAACTTAATAGAAATGAGGCGTGCGCCAAATTGTTGTTGTTAGAACACTCCGCATTCAAACACAGTCTTTCGCATTGGCGATGGTAACAATAACTGAGCTAAAACACTTTCTCCGAGAGAATAATCTTTATACATTTAATCACTAACGATGAAAACTGCTTTATACCAAACGAAATTTAAAAAACACTCAATCAACGAAAATTGTTCTTCACATTTTCATCTCCCGCAATCACCCAGTGTTTATAATACACGCAAAAACTGCAAACAGTTTGTGTGGCAAAGTTAAGCCAATTTCTTCTGGCGGGTTAAATTTTGCCTACACCGCATTTTACAGCAAAATCCATAATAGAGAATGAAAAACAAGACTTATATTAGTTTATGAGTGTGTGATTCTGATGTTCAAAATGCTTTATAATTCCTTGTATCTTTAACAAGCACACAACATGATCTTCTTTCATTTTAAATTGTTGTGAGCAAATTTGAGGAGTGGAAAGGGCGGCTTTTTTGTGGTCAGGCCCCGGGCGACGCTTACCCTCCCTACGTCACTGCGTACAGTAGTTCAGACACCAAACCATCTACGCTGGTTTCACGATTAATTGTCAAAAGAAATGTTGATACAGATCACGTTTGGGCGACATAACTAAACAAAGGAACAGGGAAAACGGAGAGGCAATGAGTGCTGCTCAGCCACAAGCAATAAATTGCCTTATTTTGGCCTTAAATACTGTATTTGGCCGGCCTTAATGCACTTTTCTGAAGGAACTGTCCTGACAAGATTCACTACTAGAGTCATTCTATTTTGAGAAGTTCTACGTTAGCTCTTTTTACAGTTAATGCAAGATATGTGTTTTCAAAATACCGGCTTCGAGCAATGATTTTTAAAATACCGGCCTCTTAAAGACCTCTGCTAAATTTGCAGTAAAATATCGGCCGGGGTGGTGAAATACCGGCCATCTGGCAACCATATTTGGTTACCATGGCCCAAATTCCCCCCTGGCTACGCTCATGGTGGTGGGAAAACAACTGGTCCTGTACATGATGCTATATCTAGCACTGCATTTAATATGAAAACACATTAATTCTGAGAATTGGGCTTAAATAGATGTACAGCAATTATGGTCAAAAATTGTGATAATCAAGGGTGTACGCAAGGGGGGATGGATTCAAACACCCCACCCCCTTGAGCTTGATATTTTACAAATCTTTATTACCTGCGTAAAGGAAATTAAATGTTTTCGCATACTTTTTGCTTGTTAATTTGTCGACTTAATGCAAATACCACGGAATGAATTTGCATGCAAATTTCAAGGAACACTGTAAACGGGCAAAAAAGTAATACTTCGGTTTTGGTGAGAATCAGAGTTATCGTCTGCGTCCAGAAACCATCTCACCACTTTTTGCAGACCTTTTGTCCACTACGCATGTTTAAGATTGCTTTCCGCGATAATTCACTTTATCCGAAATAATTGTCTTTATTTTGTCTGCTATGGCTGATCAGCGAAAGCGCTGACCGTATTGGCTACATTACCAAATTCTGTAGCATGATAGAACTGTTGCACAAGCTCAAAAACAGCAGTTTCTAACATAGAAGCATTCAGGCTTTTCAATAATGTCTCAGCATGGGGAAAAGGAAAACTAAGTTTTTAGTACTTCCATACATGACAAAAAACTGAAAGTATTCTTGCGTACTTTATGCGCATTCTCAATTCTTGTGTAGCAGGGTTGCCAATTTGGCATTTTTGAAACCAGATTTTGAAATTCTGGATTTTTTGAACACCTTTGGCTTTTTTTAGAAATAAAAAAAGCCACAAAAATCTGGCTTGGCTCTGGCAGAACATTGTCTGAGCTGCATATTCATCACAAGCCTCTTGCGACGAGGGTCTATTACCACGCAGGGTGCACAGAATATTGCAAAAATTTTACTGCTGCCCTAGAAGTGATCGATGTTATTAATAAAAAACAAAAGCACGACAGCGTAATTACGGGGAAAAAACATGCTTCTAAAGATTGGACTTGTGTCATATCGATGTTTTTGACGAGTTTTAATATCTATTTTGTGTGTGGTTGTGCATACTTTATGTGTATGTCTCAAAACTGCTATCTGGTCTTTTCTGGCTTTTTTGGTGCAAAGTCTGGCTTTTTTTGGTGAAGATAGGTTGGCAACCCTGTTGTGTAGTTTAGCAAGATTCGATCTTGCAAATCGGGGTGTGCGCCAGCCAGTCCAGCCGTACACCAATGCTCGACTGCTCGTATTCGACGTGACATTAGCGCAGCCTCATTTTGCATTTGTAAATTGCTCTGACGCAGTGATGAGTGTGTTTCACTCCCCTTTTTCAACACGCAGCCAAATTTTTGCAATTATGAACTCCTGTGTCGCAGCATTGAGCTTAATTTCCTCCGATATCCTAACCTGGAACGCTGATAGTTTAGATTCAGTGCAATGACACATAAAATAAGGGGAGTGCGTGTAGAAGAATATGCATATTATATCAACAAACTTAGCCAAAACGTTGGTTTGGAAACATGAATATGACGTCACAAAGACCGCACACCACAAACAAATGACCACCATATGCCACGGAATGAAACCCCCCCATTAAAATTTTCTGCATACGATACTGGTGATAATCAATTCAAATTTGGTCAGTTCCGAAATAAAATGTACTGCTACAAAAAAACACAAGATTCTCACCAGAACCACTAAGCCACATAGATCAAATCAAAAACAAACCACAAGATCTTTTGGTAAATACTAGCAGTGGCAATCGTGTTCTGTATATTTGCAGGCTACAGACAGCGCAGGAATTCGACTCGCAAGAACATGACACGAATCAGTCACATGGTTGAGCGACATGTGTACACACTGATTCGGTTAAATCAAATTATCCAACACATTTATCAACAATCATGATAATTCAGTTTACATAGTAAATCTGTACATTGTGTGTATAGATAATCTAGTAATAATGTCAATTTTTCTAATTTATTCCCTGGATTTATTATGGTAATGTAACCATGAAAATTGTGCAACAAACAGTAATGCAACCACGTTGGGGGGACATTGCGTTTGTGCAGGGGGGTTTAACATTCTAAAATTTGACAAAAAATCCACTGATTTATAATGTTTCGCATTTCACATTGGGGCTTGGAGCTTTGTTTGGGTGGACTAAGCCCACCAAAACCGCCGTGGTGACGAGACTAGTTACCAACAGACGTATATTTTGAAAAGTGTATTACCAAACCATGCCTGGTGGGACATAGGCGTTTTGGATGCTCAGCAGTGATTACAACGTCTTACCGTAGACGGTAATTTCTTTGAAGAACTTTATTCAGTACAGCCATTGCCAAGTTGTACAACCATTTCGATTAAAACCCTTTTTAATAAAAGCGTTAACCACAATCATGTCCAAACGCCTAAACGCATCGTTTGCCCATGCATTAGGTTTTCAGACTATGGTTCTTGCCTTAAAATTCATCATAATAAGAGCAACACCTTTCCCAAGCTTTTCTTTTTGAATTGGATTTTTCTATGACTGCAAATTATGTTAATTACACCGTTGAACAAAGGAGACTTTTACGAAACTCACGCTGCCCATCGGCTGGCTCTGATTCACTCTACTTGCACTTCAAACCGACAATCTGAGCTCAAAGTTACCCACGCAAACTGAAACTGAGCAGTGCAACGTTACCTTTGCAGAGTTCTTCACTTCAACCGCCAAAATGTAATGTTGATAAGATCACCTAATGAATAGGCTACCACTTATGACACTTATTAAAAATATCCCACATATCGCAGTAAACATTAAAAAATGTCCCAATAAATTTTTTTTACAATTTCTGCGACGGCAATTAGCAGCATGCCAACGCCTGAAATATGCTTCTTACCAGGGCAGCTGAGGCGAAACATCTTGCCCAAGCAGCGCCACAGCGATTCACTCAGTGTCGGTGAATCGGACACACAACCGTCCAATTGAGAGGCGGACACTCTACCTCTGAGCTATCGCCGCCCCAGCGAAATCTCCGTCACCAATGCCTAGGTGTCAGTTGATGTTATGATGTTAAGTTGGGGCGTTACTGAGGAACCAACGAAAAGCGGAAAAGGATTAAGCTAGCCTTGACTACTAACCATGATTTCATGCAAAGCCTTTTTGTCAAATTGTGAGAGGAAGGTCAATATAAACCTTGACCAACCGTAGCTCTAACGTTTGGTAGTCTGCCGTCGAATGTCATCTCTTTCCTTTGTTCAAAGGACTTTTGACTGGGATGGCGGAAATGGCTTTGTCTGGCGGGGAAGGCGTAGGGAATGGGGTACCCCTTAACTAAGTATGTTAAGAAAACTGATTTCAAGACAAACAATGGGGCACTTTAGCACATTGGATATGACCCAGGCATTTGAGTAAACATTTCATCAATTTGCTCACTCCATGGCCACATGTCATGTTATTTTAGGCTAGCCCTCCATGGCTTCTAAAAACAAAAATTTAAAAAGGGTTTCAACTTATAAAACTTTAAAAAATTCACTTATAAATACAGAACAAAAAGCTAGAACTTTTTAATCAACAAAATGCCCTAATTTTTAATCAACAAAATGCCACCCGGAGCTGGTGCCCCCAGGGCCCCCCTTGCTACACCACTGAACAACAGAAATGCCAGGCGGACAGGAAACGTATATATTCCAGAACAACAAAAAAATCCAGGTCTAAAGCATACAGCTAACTATAATTGATCACACAATTATGAGATGAGTCCACCAAACAATACGAAACAGGAGCATTGCACTGACATCTGGTGTCAACAGCCTTGCCAAGGTCAAGATTAAAGGGGTAATATTCCAAGGAGATGCACTCTCACCACTGCTTATCTGTGAAGCTATCAATCCATTGAGCCTCATCCTCAGAAACACTCTTCATGGATGTATGCAAACAACAAAAAAGATCTGGTAACCCTGATCGAGACAGTTCAAATCTTCACAACAGATATCTGCATCGAGTTAGCTTTAGAGATGCAAGACAAATAATCCAACGAGCACATATCAAGAAACAAAAAGGATAAATGCAGACATAAGAACAATTAACGATGACAACATCAAAACAGGGTGCAAATATCAGATCCTCAAATTGCACCTCAATGCCAAAAACAAAGACCATCAACATATATGCCAATGGTTCTCAACCTTTTTATTCCATGCACCCTTTTAACTGTTATTCACAGATGAAATCCCCCCCTTAGAAATTCCGCCCCGGTTGAGAACCCCTGATATATGCAATGCCAATAATCACCTTCACAACAAGAACCATAGACAGGAATAAAAAAATCTAGAGGGCCTAGACAGAACAACAAGGAAAACCATGAACATGTATTAAGGACTTCCCACAAGAGCAGGTTCACATAAGTTGTATCTACCAAGCATAGAAGGGAGCAGAGGACTTAGAGAAGTCACAGCAACAGTCACTTTCCAGTGAGCAGGATGACAGTACATCAGCAAAGCAAAGGAAATAGTTCCCCTGAGAGAAGCAATTGAGAAACATCAGGCAATCGCAGGATAAAATAGTTTGAAGAAACTAGGATAAAAAAGGTGAAAGAATCCACACCCAGTTTGTGCTTGGTTTGTGTCATATAAAAAAGGGAACAAGTTTCTCACAAACAAATTCTCAAAAATATTGGAAGATAGCATGCCTTTGTCTATGAGAATATTACTCCTCTAAGGTACAAACTAACGTATATGCAAAAATCCTACTCTGATTCCTTTATTTCTATACCTGAAATGGCAACACATAAGCTATGAAAAATATAACATAAAAAAATATATTTCATTGAAAATCATAATATGAAAAATATATTTCTAGCCTACATCAAAACAAATGATTGCAGTCTTTGTAAGCCTTAGTTGTTTCCTGATTGTCAATGTTTAACAAATAGTTCCAACCACTCTGATAGCTGTTTATCACTACCTCAGTGATAGTATATCCTATTTATACTTCATGATTTTGTGAGCCATGTTAATAAGTTGATGTTGACTGACCTCTTTGCTACACTGTAACATAAACTATTTGTCTGAAATTATAGACAAGCTTGAAGAAATTATATCCTAATGCTCAAAACCACCAGATATTATAGCACTGTCAGAAAAAAGATTAAGAAAAATTCAATATATTCAATAATTCCACAATATAATTTCATTAGCAAAAATTTCCAAATTCAAGGAGGGTGTATATAGGTGCATAGATAAAAATTACTTGAATTATATTTGAAGATAAGACCTCCACATCAATATATTTAGATGCGAAAAACATATTGCTTGAGTTATTCAAAAAAATGAATCAAAAAACAATTGTTGGAGTAGCATACAAGCATCCTCAATACAACATTCAAATGTTCCAGAATGATATGTCCAGTTTATTATCACTACCAATATCATTTCATATCAAAGCGCATGTTCTAAGATAGCAGGAAGTTTGCCCAAGGAAGGGAAGCAATGCAGCAGCAACAATTCACTCCATCATATGCCCAATTGCCTACACTACAAGATGGCAGAACTGAAAATATTTGACTCCACAGGCATAACCCAACATCATAAAACAGGAAGGTTAACTAGAGTGGAACTTTAAGATTAGACTGATGCAAGGTTGCAGACCAGACCTGCCAGAAGTAGATACACTGGCACACGAACAGTTGCTGCAGATGTAGCAGCAGCAATTGACTCACATATGGTAAAAAGGAAACAGGAAATAGAAAAGTATTAGGACCTGAGGTTAGTAATACAGAGAATGTGGAACAACATAGGCAGAGTAGAACCACTAATAATATGAGCTCCACAAGCAAACAGCAACAATTTGAAAATCACCTCAAGAAAATCCTACGAAAAACAAGGTGCTCGTTCGCCCAGAGTCTAATTGGACTCCAAGATAAGAAAGAAACACTCACATCAACACAACAACACAATAGTTTAATGAAAAAGAAAAGCAAATATAATACAGTTGTTGTTGTTGTTCTACTACTATCAACCGGACGTGTGGCCTAGTGGTTAGAGCGCTTGCTTCATGTCTGGTAGGTCATTGTTCGTGTGGTTCGAATCTCGGCCGGGTTGTGCCAAGACCTTAACAATTGGAACTTGCTTCAGTCTGGCCAAGTGCTCGGCATAATGACTGTAGCAGGGAAATTCTCCAATGCGGATGCAATCTTAGTCGGAGTCCAGTCGTGTTGCCTACTGCCTTCCCATCGGAACAACCTCGTCGAAGACCAAGTGTGTGCGGTTGAGAAATGGATGATCTCTTCAACATTCTAAACAAATCTCTGCCCGGGCGATCGTCGATGCCACTGGAAGGACAATTCTTGTGTTGTGCATTGTCTGTACTCGCAATTGCGTTGTATAAGAAC
>JGI24159J19872_10011876_pt1 | contig 11394 bp, 6 predicted proteins | sample Ectturendosymbi4_FD_19872 | JGI IMG/M metagenome (IMG submission 19872) | reverse complement strand
AAAATTAGATGAATATCAGTCCAGCAGTTAAGATAAAGTTATTGCTATGGTTTACAACTGCTACAATAACACCACTACACCTGCATCTTATTCAAATAGAAATACACCTGCATCTTATTCAGCACTGCGAAGTGCATGAAGTATAAAAGCACTGCGAAAGTGCATGAAGTTCTAGATATTCCTGGCGAGGTCTTTGTGTACTTTAGTGGTATTTATGCAGCGAGTTTCGACTGTATTTTGAGAGACCGTTGCAGAAATTTGAGAAACCGAAACGGTTTCTCAAAGTACCTTAAAAGAACACTGATTGTGACTATCGAGTACTGTTATCGTAGGTGGCGGAATCTGGGGGCCTCACGGGCCTAGGCCCTCACACTTTTATTTCTGGGGGGGCCTGTTCCCCACACTTTTTGCCTAACAACAACAACAACAATTTTATTCTTTTTTTACCTCAACGCAAGGTAACTAAATATCGTAAGTTGAAGTAACACAATTGGTATTGGGTCCAGTGATAAAGTAAATCGTTTAATGAAAAAAACGTTGCAGAACTTTGGCAGTATTTTGTCAATATTATTTCTAACATATTACTTGTAATTTGGCAGGATTTCGTAATTGTTTAGCAGAATATACCGTGCACAGTCTGTCTCTGTCACCCTGCTATGGATTGCTTACCGCATTGGTGTTGTTGAACAATTACAGGGTCTGATTCATTGGAGTTCTAGATATCCCTGGACCTCGCTTTGAAACCATCTTGGTATTTAGATGAAATAATTGCGGTTTCTTGAAAGGTCTTAGAGGTCATTGAGGTCAAACCTTGAAAAAACCCTGGTCGCAAATACATGAAATAACGTGCTTATGTTCGTGCATTATCACGAAAAAGTGCGATACTTACAGTAAGCGTACGTCGCAAAAGGTAAGCGTACCGAATTTAACTGATGCTGTCTGTTGCGTATTACACAGACTTGTCTTGGGTAGCTTAGGCAAGGGGCTGCGTTTTTCTAAAGTTTAACAGGTCTATGTGCGATACATCATCTGGCAATAAAATGCGGCTCTGGATCTTGGGAAATAGCTGAGGTTCTGTGAGAATGAGATGCGGCAGCGCTTTTTACAGTACATGCGGTTTAATGCAGTTTTGCTGGGTGGAATCTGTGGACGATACGTTATGCATAAACTCTACTGAATCGTAATTTCAACGTTCCTTGGTGTGAATCAATGACCAGTAGTCACAAAATAATTGCAACATAAACGAAGATCACAACAAAAAATAATGGTCTGGAAAGCACCTATCAGCGGTTTCCATACTTTATCTACTGACGTGCCATCTTTTCATTTCATACGGTGTTCTCGTAACACCTCCAATAGAAAACTCCAGCACGCACAAATAACCAATAAAAGGCACGAATTTCTTCAATGAAGACCATTGAAAGAGATACCCGGCCAGAGGTTGAAAACTTCAAAACTTCAATTTAAAAATATAGACAAAAAACACAACACAATTTTAATGGGGGTGGATGAAGGTGTCTTTTCCCGACCAGTTGGTCAATCTGAGGAATTCGCTGACAGCGCATCAGCTATCATGTTCAGGTGCGGAGAAGCCGCTCTGACTCTTCGATCTCATAGTTTATCATAGTTGAGAACTCGTGCTCGCACTCCCACTTTGACGGAAAATACAATAACTGGGAAAGAGCGTGACTGACTTGCTTGGATTACGCTCCATCAGCGAAGGTCTTCACGCAAACTACACACTGCTTCAGAGATTCTCGCCTTTGCTCGGTAGATATGTATTCGTATTTTACTTTAGCTGGGTTATACTTTCGTTCTAGCACGTTACAATACGCTTGTGAATATTAAAAAAAAAGCGGAAAATTATTTTTAAAATATGGTTTAGAGTCCGAACAACGTCATCATTGCTACGCTGATACAATACTGTTACACTTACATCACCATGTTCCAAACGCTGACCCACTGGCCTCACGCGACCAGCGACGTGATTGTTCGTGTCCCGCAGAACGTCTTTTCAATATTCTTATTCTGAAAGTTTTCTTAACTATCCAGATTTAGACTTTTTGCAGGAGGCGAATATTAACTTATGCGGTCCTAGAACATTTCTGCGACGCCGATCCAGCGACGAGACGTTTCGGCGACGGTGGTCGGAAATGTCTTATACGAAAAAAAGTGTGTTTTTGAAATACAGTAGAATTGCCCTCTAACGTCACTTCAAAGGATCGACGAAAAGCGTCAGTATGGGCGAAGTGACGACATGGCCGAAGTCATTATAGCTGAACTCTATTGCACGAAAAAGATAGGGAGTCTTCCGGGACCGAAGAAAAAGCGTCGCTGTAGGCAAACTGTCGTTATACCCGAAATCGTTACAGGCGAATTCTACTGTACTTCGAAGATTAGATTTCAAAGGATGTTTGCTTGCCCTAAAGATAAACCCTAAACCTGAATCCTTAAGTTAAAAACAAAATTTGTTGAAGACGTACACAAAAAGCGCTCCAATCAAAAGTATCATGTCCTATAACCTATTTATCGCCGAAATCGCGGAAACGGCGTCGCCGAACTGTCCCATTCCGAACTTTGCAGCCTCTATTCTTGACCAGACTATTTGTTATGGTGCGATTAGTTACTGTATCTTTAAAAGTGGTTTGCAAAGTAACAGTTCATCACTGCCTCGGTAACTTGTTCAAGGTCAAATAATGAGCGGTCTTGGCCGAAGTCTGCACTCTCTTAATTTGCGGCCATCGACCTTGCCATGAAAGCTGCTGCGGTTCCATCTGCTCAAAAACTTGGATTACCCTTTAAATGAATTATTAGATTTTTCAAATGATAAACTGCAGAAGTATGATCTCTCAAGGAAAAAATCTGCATTCCAGTAATATGCGCAGCCAGGGGGGGCAGAGGGGCCATGGCCCCCCCAAATTTTTAGAGCATATAGTCATTTTGTGCTTTGAGAGGCGTTTTTCCAAACAAAATAGTGATATTCGCCTAAAATCAAGCATTTTGCCCCCCCAATTTTTGGCCCCTCCCAAATTTTTGGACTGACTACGCCACTGATCCCAGTACGTCGATACACCAATCAAGTAAAGAGTGACAACTTTCTTTGTGAAATTTCGCGCTCTACTTCTTTGATGTGAATTAAAACAATGCTTACGACGCTGACCATCAAATCGTTTGCGTTCATTTACTGTTACTGCATTTTGTTTGATTTCTAGTCAACCTGAATAAGTTGCTCGCGTACTACTTGGAAAAAACTTCGCGGTTCACAAGCGGTACGTGCTGTACCATGGTGTGGGAACCACCTTCAGCTGCTGAGGGCTTGGAAAATTTTTCGTTGAAACTACCATTCAGGCATGTTAGCATTTGCCAAGATCTTAGAAAGGACACTGGTTATAGCTGCAAGCGCTGCAATTGTAGAAAGCGAACATCAATTTTGGGCTTGATTTCAGAAAAACTGAACGTGTGTTCTTTCATTCCTCGGTACGCAGGGCTGGCTTTTAGACGATTGGACCGATTGCTTCCACTCGGGCTCCACGCCGAAGGGGGGCCCGTGCTTCGCCTGCTGACCTACGCAAAGTTACACCTTCTATTGAGGCTACGTGTGTCGCTCGGACGCGGGCCGCGGGGCCCACAGTGTTTTATGCACGGGGCCAGTTTTCAAGGAAAATCAAAGTGAATTGCGCGGTTTTTTAACATCCTTAATCATCATAATTTGTTCTGGAATCGTAACAGTGGTCATTGCTTTTCGATGTGTACAGTAGTATAGTCTTTTCAGTAGCAGCTAGTGAAGGTAGAGGGGGTTTAGGTTTTGAAGCTGTTTTCTGTTTCAGTTGCAAGCGTTTCGTACTTAGCAGGGTATATGCTTTTTCAACGGTTTCAGCCACTTGTCTTTTGAAAGTATTTCATGATTGCAAATGTGTGCTGCTTAGTCGGTCTTTTATTAACGTTACGCATTTTCCCTCGTAAGGATCTGATGAGGCAGGTTCTTTCCCTAATTTTTATGTTGCCCTCAAAGTTTACAATTAAAAATCCCAGTGACCGTGGCATCCGGAGAAAGGAGTTTTGTAAGCTGAAACAAATTAAAACCGATTTGAGATAATCAATGTAGAGGGAACGCCTAAATAGTTTGACGATTGTGTCCATTGAATCCGAAATTAGCAGAGGCTTAAACCTGGAAAAAGTTTTGAAAGACACTGCCAACGCCAAAATATGAAAACTACGTTTCTCTTAGCAAATGCATTTTGTGTATCGCAGGCTACAATAGCCTAAAGCAGGGAACGGCTCCAGCTAGGCGTCTGAAGTTTTTTTGGCTCCGGATCCAAAGTGATTTGGTCCATCGAAAACTGAAAACCTTCGTTTTATTTGTACAATTGTATTATCACACCAGAATAAATGAGATGTCGCAAAATGATGTACTTGATGGATAGTGGGACATGTGCAAAAATGTTTGAGAAACCCTGATCTACACATAAACGAGCATGGGCATTGGAAGGATTTTTCCAGTGGGTTCATGTTGCAGCCACAATGCTGCGTCGTTCTGAGCCACCTGAATGCAGAGTCGAACCCTCGGCGTAACAGCAATAGAGTTTTCCACTCGACTAGGTAAACTTTACTATTGCTGCTACGAATTCAACGTTATATGAAGCGAATCACCACGCACAGCCAATAGTTGATTTTTCCAACTGGTGGTTATAAGCATTTTTCCAGGAGGAACAACAATGGAAAAATTTTATTTTTTACCAACTCAAAATTAAAGAAAACATTTTTCAAATTTTAAAATCCGGTGGATCCAAGGTCTCCATGTGCCTCGCTTCTGACGCCCATGCAAACGAGGATAATTATGTGCATATACGGCAAACCACGCTCATCCCGCAGAAAGTTAACTCACTTGCCCCACAAACCTGAGCTGTGTAATTGGAACTCAAATTTCAGGTTACGGCTCCACCATGTAAAGGTTTTTGCTTTGGTTCCAACAGCAATCATCCAAAATTGTTTGGGCTCGGACTCCAACCCCACAGCCCATCGGTCTGTTTCATTCGGCTTTGCCATTATTTTGCAGCATTATGATACAACGTTGAACTGCACTTTTTGTGTGTTATCCTGCTGTCACGTTTTTTCCTTTATTGATGTTTTGTTACCAAGCTATTATATCTTACCTTTGCCGGATGATTATATCAAGCAGTGCTGCTAATTTAGTTTGACACATGACCAATTGGTCTGCCACAAAATGCGGTAGGTACCTGGCCAGAGAGAAGGTATTGAGTGTAGCAACTCATGGATTTATTGGATGTTTCGGAAATGTCCGTGAAACGGACATGGAAATGGAAGGTCTCTGCTGGAGAAATGAAACTGGGGAATATGCCCCGAGACACCCCTAGCTTGGCATCACCCTTTTCAGTCCTCGATTTTTCACGTAACTCATGATTTCTATGAGTATGACTTGACGCGCCTCCTCAAAAATTTCTGCACACGCCACTGAGTGGGGCCCCGCAAAAGTGCTTCCAATCGAGCCCCGCGCTTGCTAAGGCCGGCCCTGCCGGTACGTACCGGGTTCTGGTACAATGTACTTTCTGTACCCTTCTCTCGTAGGCCCTGGCTACAATCCATAATTATGCATGGCTGTTATTATCAACGCGAATATTTCGAGACAACATCGCTTTTTTACCACCTTGCATTCGAAAGAAGCTTTCCATTTTTCCCATTATTTGCAAGCCTGGAAACCTTTGGCAACCTCAACTTTAAAGCGACCCATCAAGCAACAGAACATGGAAAACAGTGTGCTGGAAAAGAAGCTTTAACCTTCTGCACGGGCAACTTGAAAACACAGTTCAAAAGTGCTTGAAAACACTTCAAGAGTTAAATTCCAAAGATGCAATTGTTAGGAGAGGGAATGTGCACGGAAGAGATGATCCAAGGACAAAAACGAAACTCATGCGTTATATACTCTTTGACGCCTCAAAGAGCGAACCTTTAATGTTGTATACAAGGATCGCATGCGTGCTTCCCAAAACGGCAAGTAAATGGACAACGTTTAAGCCACACTATGGACGAATCTGAGTAGTGAAATAGAAAGCACGAATCACAGTTCTTTTAGATCTTTCTCATAAAAATAAAAGTTGTAAATGCTTTTACGAAAGCGGAAGATGAGAAAATGTGCCATCCTGTCACTACAAAGCTAAATTTAGGTGGAATTTTCTTTCACAACTTGAGGTCACGATTTGAAAAACTCATTCAATCCGAAGTACTACAACCAAAGAACGTTAAACGCGTACTTCCATGTTGAAGCCTGCCAAAATTTATGGAGCACAATTTCTGCCAATATGACGAGCGCAGTCATGCATGGGCATCCGCAGAAATTTTTCCAGCGGGGGGGCAACGGCGACATGTTGCTCATCTTTTTCAGATTGCTGACGATACAATGTAAATAGACGTTCACAAAACGCTTTGTCCTTTCTGCACCAGTAGCGCATCCAGAATGAGGTCGAAGAGAGCATAACACCTTCCATTCCCGAAACAAACTTACTAAGATTTTTCGCTTGTGCTTTATATCAATTTCAACTGTTCGAAAATAACGGAAGGAACAGTCGAACGTACGTCAGGTGGCTGGCCCTTTCCGAGCAAAATTCCTGGCTGCGCCACTGTTCTGCACCACATAGAAAATGCCCCATGTTACGGCAACAGTCACAATCCGCTTAGCTGCAGAGTGTAGCCAGACCAAAATTTTTTAGCGGGGTTAAGCATTTTGAAATTAAGGGAGCAACAGTATTTGGTTTAGGGAGACCGCGTCTCGAAGCAAAAAATGCAAGATAAGCTAGAAATTTTTTTTGGGGCATGGCCTCTTTGACCCCTAGCTAAGCCTATGCTTCGTTGGCAGCAATAGCGGGGTCCATCACGATAATCTACACTATAGAGTCTATTGTCTATTCTATTGAATAGAATATCTGCAGATTTTCCAAGAAGGATTCTCCTTTTCAAACAAGCATTGCCATGCTTTTAAACTAAATCACAAATTATGACTTTATTTTACCATCACTTAGAAACAAGAACTGCAAACGTCTGGGATCTCGTCCAAACCGATCAATCGGTATGGGTCCCTTTTTCAGACTATATATTGCACACATGAAATAACACACATTTTGCAATGTTTTGGGGCTACTTTCTAAGAGTTTGCCTCTGGCCTTAAAATTCTAATATCCACCCCTGTGATCAGAAATCCTTTCGATAAAACCTTGCTTGTCATTGCAGATTTTTTCACGATGAACGGAACGCTCATCATACGTAAATCCGACAAGGCTTCGGTCTCACAGAAACAATGGATTTTTCAAACTTGTGGAAGCCTTGCTACAGATTCACTCATTATTGTTTTCACACAGTATAAAGCTACGTGGCTTAGCGCTCTCAGCAGCCACTGTCTCGCTGCATTACCAATCACATGCGGAAAAACGCCATGCTACCGCAACATTAAGTGAACGTTTGAAGATTTTTGCCATATTTTGTTACGCAATAGAGACCAACAGTAGAACAATCTTCTCGCAAGCTTCGTAACCTGCCTCTGTAGGCAAAGGAGCGGGCATGAGTGAACAGCAAGCTCATCACTGCATGACACCTAAAAAGTGATTCTGGCTCTTGTGTAGTGTGAATTTCATACCGGCAAATAAACTGCTATTACAAGATTTACATCAAATAATCGGAATTTAGCGGCTGACTTTCGGTTTTCTAGAAATCTTTTTTGGTTCTTAGTTCCAATTTCCAGGTGGGGTCAGGTGCCCGTTTTGTCCCCCTGCGGGCACCAATAATAGTCTGTTATAATACGTCATACGTCACGTTTTACAGGAGACAGCCGTTCGATCTTTTTTGTTGTGACAACCATAGCCGGATGTCAATGAAATATTGTATTGTGTAAAGTCTTCACTCCCACAAGAAACGCACTAAACTTAAGCATGCATCGCAGTGACAAGAACACACGAAAGAACACGAGAATATATACGTGGCGGTAGTAGAAAAGTATATGGCGCTAACAGGGTCCTTAATGACGCTAATAGGTTCCAAATGATCGTGTTACAGCACGAAAATATGGTCGCTTGCATAACTCACTTTTGGTCGCTTATACAATATTCTAGCTAACAAGATTCTAACACTATATTTCCCATTCAGGGAGTCATGGGGCCGTTTCCAAGCGTTCCAATGAGCTGTGGCTAAAAGCGTTTTGAAAAAAAGGTGATTGCCAAGCAAAAGATGTTATCACAATCGAAGTTTGTCTATCCAAAGAAAACCTTTCACAGTCAAGATTCAAACACTACGATCTTACAGAGTATATAATCGTATTTCGTCTACTGGGTGGGCATCATCAGCTCTGCAAAGAGCATGAAGTTTAAAATAGGAATAATTAAAATCGCAAACAGTAAAGTCAACAGTTATGAAGACGTAATTGAATAGATTGCAAAACTAATTATAACCACATAAGAAAAGGCCGTCATAGGAATATTTAGGCAGAGGTTCCTAAGCTTTGTCAGTCGCATCCTCTTTTGGGTTAGTCATTGATGCTCGTGCCTTGCCTAACCTCCCAATCAAATACAAAAAAACAGAAACGCATTTTATTTGTCATTATACTGCTTTTCAACAATATGCTGCTGCAATACTCACGCCCTCTTGTCAACCTTTCACGTCTTAAAGGGGCCCGCCTCCAGTTTGAGAAGCCAGGAACTAAGAAAAACAATCAAGTGTACGGTACAGCGACGTAAAAGCAGGGTGCGATGGGGCGAGAACGCTTGGAAACGGCGTTACCAAACTTTTTTTACAGTAACCTGACTTGAAGATGGGAATTTTCCTACAAATTTCCTGTTTGTAGCTGGAGACGTCGCATAAGTGAACAAACGACGAGCTATCTCTTGCGTAGCGCTTTAGCATAATTGTGCAATTTCTGATGATGTTTAGTGTTTGGGTGCGTTCTCACACTTTTTAACTTTCCCACACTTTTTTACTTGAAAGTGGCTAGTTCTTTTGGTGCGTTCCCACACTTCTTAATTTAAGAATACACCCCTGCATGACAGATTTATATAACTGTGCGGTAGGCCACAGGATGTGTATGTTGTATAACGTGCTTGCAAGAATAGATTGATAAGCCATGGGTGGGTCTGTGTAATGTGCATAGGTGTAGGAGCAGGCTATCCGTTGAGGGTGCAAAAGATGTTTTGCCCGAATTTCCCAAAATATGCCCGAAAAATTTTATGGGAGAAACTTCCTCCTTACATTTTTTTCTGTAGCAGCTGTTACACTTAATTTCTTTTACTATGTTGCCATAGATTTGAAACTTCGAGTATGCAAATGCAATTATCAGCTTTTGAAGCAATCGATTGTCAGTTGCGTTGTGGAGGGGGAACTGTAGCGGCAGCTTTGTGTGAAGTGTTCAGGGCATTGGTTACAGGTTGACTTTAAGCAAAACGACTGCGCAATTGCAAGTCACCCCGCTTATGGCTCGTTTCCCCAAACAAGCTAAACTGATTAGAATTTGCGCTCTTCTTGTGTTGCCACACGCATAACGAAAAAACTGCATTAGGCGTGCAGTTGATCGACTGTCAGCATGTTGCCTCTGTGCTGACCCTGAATGGCGTATTTAAAATGTTATGGCTGATTAGCTTCACAAAACTGTGCTTATTAAAACTTGTATAACGACAACAACGGAACAAAAGGCAAGCTGAGGTTGTCAGCCACCGTAATGATCACACTGTTGAATTTATTGAAATGTGGTGCAGTTGCTTCGAAATCCTGCAAATAACCTAGGTAATTAATGCAGACAATATCCGATTCATTGAACTTCGTTCCAATGTAGTTTGAAGCATGAAAAGTGCAGTCCAGGAAACTTTTCTGGCGAATAACTTTGAAAAAGTCAATTTTTGTACATTTTAAAATTTCACTTCACATTAAATCCAAGTAATGTGTAAGCAGAAACTAGTCGGTCCTTTTTAACAACGTCTTTAGCAATTAAGAAAATGGCACCCACACCTACTGTTAACCAAAACATCCCACCCAGCACTGTGTCTCTGTTCAACCGTCGCATTATGACGTTTTCTTTCAACAAAAGTTCATGAACGGAGCCACCCACATTTTTGTGCGGAAAAGAAATGTCAGGAATATCTTTTCCTAGAAACTTGCACAAAGGTTCCCAACCGTCGCGGACGTTGAACACAAGGAGCTTGTCTTTCGGAGCATTCTGTAAATACGAATTGCTTTTATGAGTAACTCCTTCAATTTTGTGATTTTAGATTGTGAAACTAACTTGTGCCAAAAGAGACTTCTTCAACTTAGAAATTCAAATGAGCCTAACGGTGTCTTACGAACAATTTGTAAATGTAGCTTTTTGCAGCTGCAGATGATTTTGTTAACTATATTTAAACTGTAGTTTAATTAGGATTTACCTGAAAATATTGTTTTTGTGAGCACACAATAATTTGCAAAACGAAACTGGACGTAAAAATGAGAAATAATCTTTAAACGTACCTGTTTTTAATCTTAGGTACCGCCACAAAAGTTACGGATTTTTTCGAAAAAATAAAAATGTTTGATCAACGATCCTAGAACTTCGAAGTCAGTCACATTTCCAAACGTTAATTATTCTTTAAGGTTATAAAATACAGCGAAAAACATTGCCAAGATATGGAAAAATTGCATTAAAAGAGAAGAAATGCAGAGGAACCACGTGAAACATCATTCAAAACGCACAGCCGACTTACTTGCTGCACATATTGGTTATGCATCTTGAATCTATTGAGCATTGCCAGGTGGTTGATTGGGGCTTTGGACCAAACTCGTGGCAACGAGAAACCAAAAAGTGCGGTGGCTGCAAAGGACGTAAAAATAGACGAATTAAAATACAACGATTATGCTTTACTGTAAAAGCTTTGGCTTACTGCAATCATTGAAGTGTCTGTGCATTGCCCAACCGTTCGGAGATAGAGCCCACATGAACCGAAAATGAAGTTCGGTGTTCAAGCTGGTCATCTGTTTCTCCCAGCTTGTGGTCCAGCTTTCATCATCCCTAACTGTCAAAATAATCTGCAAAATCAACATATAGTTGCTAATCGCGCACTTCGCTTTCAAAGAAGTAAAAGACAGCAATGAGGTCGTTTTGATTACTATTTTGAGCATGCCACAGCACAAGCACACATTTTTACAACAAAAAACAGAGCTTTGCATGTCTGCTCATGTTATTCCACATCGAGGCTGCTACAACGTCGTTTTCTCGACAGTTCAAGTAGTTGTCTTCTTGTGCACTTCGTTGCACTTAAAAAAGTATAAGCTAAGTTTAATGGTAATGGTTTATTGTTTCATATGACTCAGCCAATAAGCAGAAGCACCATAAAAGCCATCGCATGCAGTAAACCAACCATTAGTGAACAT
>JGI24159J19872_10011875_pt1 | contig 11394 bp, 7 predicted proteins | sample Ectturendosymbi4_FD_19872 | JGI IMG/M metagenome (IMG submission 19872) | reverse complement strand
GCTGACCTTCCCAGAGCCTCATAAACCAGTCACTGCTAAGAAAATCTGCGTTTGGCAGCGGTCTAACAAAGACACTTTTCCTCTGGAGATAACACACGTGCGCGATGACNAATGCCAGAGAGAANCCACGCGATNAACAGAGCGTAACAGTTCACGAAAAATCAAGAAAGGCCGAGCCTTTCAACGTACATTGGAAGCGTGCAATGAAGCTAATTTTTAGTTATTCCTTGTTCCAAACACAACTTCTTTGATGGTGGGACAGTTCGTCAATTCTTCCTTTCCTGTCTCATAGTTCTGGCCTTTTCAGTTACGCTAGATTTAATACATACGTTCAAGAAACTCTGTTGATACACATCGAGCACTCTACCGCAACAGCTTCTTATGTACCAGCCAAGTTAAAACCTTCGATAAAGGCAAACAAACTCCAAGCTTTCAGCTCTGAAAGTCTGTATTACATGCACAACACTCATGAAACAACAATTAAGCTGTTCTTATTTACGAGAGAAAATAAGATTATGCTGCATTGCAACAAATTACGAAGGAATTTTGCCGCAAGTTTTCCGAACGTAGTGACATGCAATACCACTGGCATGCACGTGATGACGTCGTTCGAGCAAGTCTACGATGACACTTTGTGCATGTCGTGTCGTAGGTCAAAGTGTGAGGTGAATAATAATTCAAATGAAAGCATAATAATTCAAATGAAAAATGCTTTGTACAACTACGAAACAAATTCTTGCGAATTCTTCCTTCGGGAAATTGTCGAGTTGCAATTCCGTTTTAGGAAAATACATTTGTTTTCATTAACTTATTAAACATGATTAAAAGTTGTTATTGCAATTTATTTTTCCTAGATATGAAAGGCGTATTATTGACGAAATAGCAGAAGTTCATTTTCCAAATTATTCTAAACGGGTTTTAAGTTGATTCTATTTGACAAAGATTAAAAGTCTGAAGATGCGTACACTTATGCGAAATTAATTTCCTTTTTTAAAAATTTGCCTGTTTGAGGTGACTGCGTGACCTTTGCTGAGACTAAATACGTCAACAGATTTAGATTGCAGTATATTTCAGAGTAGGGATGTTGACCACGTTTCTTTTTACTTTGAATCGAACCTTGACGGTCTTTCGCCTGTGTGTGAATCCAGCGTTTGCTGCACAAGTAATAGGCTACACCAAAATGTAATTTACTTTTGAAATAAAATACAGGAATGGTTTAGTAGAGTGACCTTTGTTGCATTGTTTAGGAATGCCTGTGCTTTCTAAGATTCAAAAGTTAAGGTTTGAAAGCAACTTTTCCTAAAATTTCAGGATTTCTTGCTTTTTCCACTTTCAGTTCGCATTTGATACAACTTTCTTGGTAAAGTTGATCAAACATCATGCACACGTCAGAAGAACTTGCCCTATCAGTCGATATCTAAAAACTTAGCAACACTTTACACTGTGCATGCTTTAACCGTAATTTCGTGATGCCATGAAGCGGCTGATGTGGTTTGGAAAAAAGTATCCTCATTTATGAAGATCTCAACAAATGAAAAATAAATTAGTTTGTTCTTTAAAGTTACAGTATCTGGATCGACATTTCATGGTAAGGAACAGCAAACAAGTTACCTGGAACTGAATTTATGGTTGCAGACTTTTGAAATGTGAAAAGCTATAAACTATACACAACATACGCAGGACCACATACTGTGGGCCTATAGGCCTAATACCGTCTGCTGCAATTATTACATACAGAAGCGATATAACTGTAGTGGTAGAAGGTTTGTAAGTGATGTGTAAGACATTCCGGTATATGGCGCAGTTCGTGTGGGCCTTGAAAAAGCCTACGCAACGAAGCGTTCATGGCAGCTGAGCATTTATGCCATGTCGAATAACATTCACCTCCGGCTCCGGATAAATTCTGTGAAGCGCCGTCATTTATCATTTGGAGGAGAAATTCTCCTGGCCGTTGGTGTAAGCAAGACATTTGTCCTTCAAGAGAAAGCATGCGATGCGGTGTATATTGCCGTGTCTTCAATGTCTACAATTTCATCTTCTCGATGCGAACACTAGACGGAGACTTGAGATTTGCCACTTTAGCTATCACAGGCCAGTACCCGATAGATCAGTCTGTAACAACATTCTTCATACAACAATCATTTGCAAGAAAACCGTGCGTAGAGCTGCTCGGTAATTCGTTGATCTATGGACAACCAGTCTGTGACAGGTGGTGGCCCAGTTGGTCCAGTAGGACCAACAGCTCCGCCAAACCCTTGCAGATATGTCCTTGTGTTCAACGGTTTGCACTGTTGTTTCTTGGATGGGTCTAAGGAAAGATACATTCACAGCTTTACTAATTGGTGTCTTGAACTTCGGTGACGAAGGTCATATTTCGAAGCAAAGATTTTAACCATTATAGGAAACTTCAACATGTTGTCCAAAACAAAATGAACCGTGGCTAAAGCGAAAATACGAAAATGTTTGTGATTTGGCATTTTGTTTACACCTTTATATAAATATGTGTTGACTTCAACATACTGTGCAAATGCCATTACGGGAGAGATGTTTGCAAGCACGCTATTTATCACTGGTTCGAACTGCTTGCAAAGATTGAAGGTAAGACCAAACAGAAGAGTCAGGAAGCGTTGTCGAAAATATGTCAAACATTTTCATAGCAAAATTGAAAAAGCCATTTACAAAAAGAAACAGCTGAAGCATCGGCTCCGCTGGAATTGCATTTTCTCTCCGGCCTCGAATCCCAGCGGACAATTGTAAAATTTGCTTGTGACAAGGGTAAAGGGTTTGTCAAACATAATCTATTATATCATTTTGAACATGGCTTTTTTCTGTCATCACTTTTGTTTTCTTCATCATTTGCACGAGCTCCTATTCGTTGCTACGCAGCACTAGATCTCTGGACAGGTGTTCAGCAGTCATCGGGTTGTCTCCTCATCCATGACCGTCAGGCCATTCGCTCCATACCGACTGCGTTCATAAGACAACGTAAACCGCTTGAAAACTTGCGAGTGTGTTCCTTTTGACACCAAGGACACTCATCGTCGTTTGCTTTTTTCTCCTCATAAGAACTTCTTGACAAACTTTCACACAGTTATCCTTCAAAAAAGTCACACTTTCTAGCAGTACGTCAGTGACTAAACTGCGCAATACGGTTATTGGTGGCTGATCGGCGAAACAGCTTTAAATTAGCCTAAAAGTTTCAAACTGTACCATTTGCGTTAGTGGGCAGCAGACTTGCATTTATAAACAATGTAAGTATAAACAGCAGTTGAGGTGACGTAAAAATTGAAATAGAAAGTCAGAATGTCTAAGTTGCATGTGACTAATATTTTACTGGAAGACACTGTCGGCATTTCAAAACTATCAGTTTCAGTTGAATATTTACTAAAAGAGTGATTAGATCAGAGCCGCGAGATAGCTAAAATACGACACTTTGCAAAGCCATTGAGTGTTGACAGTGTGACTTGCAGTGAACTGATCTCGAATCGCTTGAGCAAGATTTATACAGCGTAGTGCAAAAGCTGTGGACCCTTGGAATTTCAAATGATAGCGAGCTGCTGCCCACTGACCGGATGAATCTTTTTACTTTTGTCAATGTAACATTTCCAAGGTTTCTGTCAAACAAGCCACTGCTGCACAAAACCAAACTTTTTACGAAATTGCATTTCCCCAGACTCAGGTCAGGTTTGACCCCCGATTGTTATTTATTTTTTGTTTTCTTCATTTCTTTATCTTACGGCAAACGCCGACAGACCGGAGGCTGGAATGCCATCTGCCGGTACCAGCAGCAATACGACAATACGATAATAGAATTTGCTTTATGACACAAGTTCTTTGTTTGTGCCCCAGTTTTCCAATGGCATCAACTACTGGTTGAGAGAAGTCAACAAAGTTTTCACAAACGTGGTTCAAACTTTTGTTCCGCACAACCGCGTTGCCTTTTAGATTCTATACAAATATCTTGTGTGAATAAGACAGACCATGTTTAGTTTGAAAGAAAAATGTCTACTTTTTGAAACTTGTCCGGTGAACATTTGTTCGAAGGGGTTGTTGTGGTGATGAATTTACTGTTTTCACTGAATATTGTGTTTTTTATCGTATTGATAAAATCTTGAGAGACTTGTGCAAAAGCGTTTTGCTTTTGGTTTATCACGAAGCCAATAAAGAAAGTTGAATGCATTGCAACTGAAGTAGCAAAAACTTTAAAAAGCAAAATATTTTTAACCTAAGGCGTCAGTATGCATTCAGATTCAGAAATGTGTGTTTGAAATCGTGTTTGTCCCGGTTAACCTCACTGTTTGTTGAAGTTGAACACTGATTCCGTCACACAGAGATTTTTGTACCATATGCTTCAAACATCGCTTTTTTAGAGCCTGCAGCTTCACTTTGCTCCATTACATTTAATCCAAGACTGAAATTCATGCGTTTGCTAGTTTCCGCAAAGCCACTAATTCCTGTAACCTCAGGGTTAACCCTTCAGCTTTCAACGAAAACGGCGAATTGATTTGTGGGCACTGCAGCTGTAAGAAATGTTTGGTATTGGTAGGTCAAATAGACTGTCATGAAAATGGCGTTCTGTTTTTTCACCAACTCAATTGGTGAAGCTGTAAAATTATCATCCCAAGAAAAAAGCTATTCGGTACACAAGTAGATTGCTTTTTCTGCGTTCATTGCAAACGAATCATCAGATCAACGATGAGAAATTTATTCTATCGTTTGTTTTGTAGCATCATCAGTTGCAACAGTGTTAAGATGAAATGCGTTAGTGTTGCGCAAAACACAATGTTAACAAATCAAAACAACAGTTCCACAGAAAAACTTTGTAGAGAGAAGCCGCACCACTTTGACAAATCACCAAACTAATGTGCTATCAACAACAAAGGCACCACTAATAGCTGCAAATATATCAACGACCATCACTTTCAAACGTATGAAAACCTCAGGTATACAGCAAGTGGAAAGAAATCGTTGTAAGCATTCACCCAGGTTTGGGGTGTTCGTCACCATACTTTTTATCACCAGAGGAAGTTGCTTGATTCAAAGAACTGAGCGCCCATTGGTTACAGCTGGATTAAACATAAATGTTGCGGACCATTTTGCTGCCATATCGTCAAATGGCAGGTTAAACTTTTATACAAAATGAAGTACACTAGCGAGCTGCTACAAAGGTATGATGCTGCGACAAAGCGGCACGGCAGAAGTAAAGCTTTCCAACTGAGTGACCAATCCAGTAAGTTTCACGCTTCGCGATGATCTTGTTGCAACAACGAAATAAACAGCAGAACCGCTTCTGGGAAAACCAACATGCCATCTTGCGTAGCTCAATGCGGCGCCTGATGACTTTCGAAGAACTCCGTTCACGTGTGATGAGCTCAACCAAACTTCAATATAATCACGCTTGGTAATTGCTAACATTTCGCGTAGGCAGTACGCGTACAGTGCATTGTACATTTCTTCGTCCTCGATATCCACCAGTTCGCCTCCGGATTGCGCACATTGTGCAGCTGCTTGAGTTCTTCCACCTTGGACACCGTAAGAATCTGCTCGTAAGATCAGTTTGTAGCAACGTTCCCTGAACCACAATCCACTGCAAGTAAATCGTGTAATGATTTGAGATGTGATGCGTTGATCGATGGCGTTCCAGTCAATATTCGGTGAGGGTCCAACTGGCCCTGGTGGCCCTGCAGGTCCAGGTAGACCTCGTGGTCCTCGTTTACCCGGTGACCCTGGTGGGCCACGGCTGGCATTATTGTTCATTGTTATTTCAGGTTGGAAAACCTCTGACACTGATTTGCAAACAAAATAATTGTCTTGACTTTTGGTTTTGCATGTGAATGCAGCAAATAAGACAAACAGTTTTTTCAAAATTGGCAGCTCCATGATGGTTTTCCTTAAGGCAATAGTTCTACAAAAAGCATAAATAAACCTAGTTGTTGAAAGCTACGAACATCTTGTTTAAAGGCAAGGAAGCTAAATTTGAGTTAAAAAAGTATGGGTCATTGCCGAGTCGAATATTTCACGCTTGTGCTGGGTGTTTCAACACAAAGCAATAAGCACAAGAAAAGAAATGTCTACTGATTGCAAAAAGGTTCAAACACTGCTGCATGGTGTAACATATAGAAAGGAATTCATATGTTTAATGTAAGAATCAGGGCCGGCCCTAGCAGGTGCGGGGCCCAGTGTAAGACCTAGGCGCGTGGCTCCTCTGAGCAGTGGTGTTGTTACGTCATCTTTCTCATTCAACCGTGCTATGACCTTTTTGATGAAGACATTTTATCAGAATAACTATATGAATATCAGACAAGACGGAAAATTATTAACGCAGATGATCTGTGTGTAGGCTACATGATAAAACAACATTTTATGGGGCGCAGGCATAGCTCAGGTGTCCCCCAGCTACGCCCATGTTTATGATGACTAATGGCATGCTGCTTTGGTGTACATTAGACAGTGAACCGCTCGTAATCAAGCCGCAATTGTAATGGAGGCTCTGCAATGGAGCTCCGAGCGACGAGCGCAAGTGCAAAGTTACGTCAGTCAAACCAAAATAATAAGCGAATTGAAATTAAAATGCAATTACTTCGCTCTTGTTGAGAGGCATTTTCGTTCGACGAACAACTGACTTGGAGAAAACTGTTAACAAATTACTTATCTCGCTTCCGGTAACCACAATCTCAGACGCGTTCTTGCTTAAAGGTAATGCCTGCGCGCATGATCAGCTATCCGTTTTATGACAAAATACACGAAAAAAACAGACTTCACAAGAGAGTAACCCATGCATCAGCCCAAGGTTCCCCAAACCTCAATTTTATAGTTGCTCATTATTATGCTTCGTTATGCATGGACTTGGAATGCAAACTGTGTTTTATGAATTAGAAATGTAATGCAGAAAGATTTTACAATTACCACTTCACAGATGGAGAAACACTTATCAAACGCAAGATTATAATGCGCATAGTAGTTGATTGATGAAATAGAAGCATATAGCCGCCGAATAACTTGACAAACAGAAACGAGTGTGCTGGATGACATTTCACAATTTTTGCCTTGCCGAGTTAAGCTGCAGAGCAGCTTCATGTGTCNTTTGCGCTTATGAACCTGGACTTTGAAGTGGTGGTTTTTCTACCGATTTACTCTCGCAAATAAGCAAATCAAAATAAGAGTTTGGTGGGGCTACAAATGATAAAAGTACTTGCACAACCGACAAATAACGCGGAACAATTTCGTGGACAAAGACAAGGAGGGAAATTTAAGTGCGAACACTTCACAAAATTTTGCCTTGGTTTGGATGAGAATTTTGGCCTCCACAGGATCAACATCTCAGCTTTTGCCGTTTGTTTCAATGTGGTACAATCAATTTTATTTTGGCAAAATATTAAAATATCTAGTCCAGTGGTTCTAAACCGGGAGACGCGCCTCCCCAGGGGGGTGTCAATAAATTTCCATTGGGGCACGAGCCCTTATACGCACTCTACAACAACATGGAAAGCTCTTGAACAAGAAAGTGTTCCTCCAATTACATATTTAAAGTCAGGGGAGCTTGAAATACAGGACAATGACTTAAGGGAAGTGTGGTAGAGAAAAGGTTAAGAACCACTGATCTGGTCTATGTCAAAATCTTCCATGAAGCAAAACAGCAAGCCTTTGTTAAAATGCAGATGACCCGTAACCAACTAAAAAGTTTCAAAAAAAGGAAGAATCTTTGGAGAACTGAACAACGTTACGTAAGCAGAACTGCCATCAATGTCAATACGACAGACACTAGTTTTGACCTGTTCATTGCGAGTTGAATCAATACGCACCTTGTTTAAAATAGCTGCAGGTCTACTGTGGTTTTAACCGGCACTAGTAACAACTGAATTATATCCATAAGATTGGGACATAGCGGAACGCAGATAGAACGCCATAACATGAGAATTGAGCACGTTAGATAACGTTCGATATTTATCGCATTAGAGGAAATTAATCGTTCGTCTAAACGAGATAATCATTTGGTAACAATGACGTTTAAAAGTCTTTCTACAATTCTCGAGAGCAAGGAGTATCAGGCAAAAATGAACAACCTGCCCAACCACCATGGCGCGGGCCCCCCTGAGGTGCGGGGCCCAATGCAGCTGCATCGGTTCCATTGGTTTAAGGTCCGCCCTGGTAAGATTACGGCATACTCTTTCAAATGGATTTCAGAGATATCATTCAAAAGCCGGTATGCTTTTGTGGCATACTGCATTTTTTTGTGATCAAAACTCGTGAAAAAAACTTGATGTAGTTCCTCAACATATCTTTTTCCCTCTTTAACTCGCGACTGATAGCTTTGCATAGCATTGCACTGACTGTTGAAAATTCGTGACATAATGCTGTGCCTCGTTGACGCAAGCAGTTAAAGTCTGATATGTTGCAAACGCAAGGCATATAAAAGATATTGCTGTTTTCATCGGAAAAGCCTCTGAATTAGCATTTGGTTGCCTGGATTTTTAATTTTTCGCTAAACAAGAAGGTATGAATCTGTAACCATATGCGCGGCGTTTGTCGAGTTACCAAGATTCGAAGAAAAGTTCATTTGCAAAATATTGGGATTTTCTGCCTGAAGGTACATTTCCGAAAAAGCTCGTTTTTAGCAACGAGCAGTAAATGGGAAAGATTTTTTCTACATTTGAAGTGCTTGTTTGCAGCCGCTTTCAGAGCTAAAGTGTTGTTGTTGTTCATTGATGTACTTTGTCTGCAATTCATCTTCGAAAGGCATGACTGCATGAGTGAAACCTGAAAACTGCGTTCACTAGCTGCATATGAAATTCTGAACGAGGTATTTGTAATGCTGANGTTGTAGTGAAAATAACGCCTGCTTCTATTTTGCGAATTGTGNACCTAGGAATATAATTAACTTACATAAACTAAAAACATTGTTTAATTGAACGTTTCTGAAACGAACTATTGGAAAGCAAAATTATTGCATTCATATGATGAGATGGTGTGCCCTAAACCTATATCACTGTAAAGCAAACGGCATAATCACTGAGTTGTCTAATCTTTCTTCGGAATTTTGATGGACTTGTCAGCCACTCAAAGTTTGTTGCATCAATACACCCAATGCAAGTCTGATCGATCCGTTTACATCTGTCGTCCGTTGCTTGAAGTGGCAGTGAAGTGCCTGTACTTACCGGCACTGATAAATCCCTGCAAAGTTCGCAACTTACAGAGTGAAATGTTAACCATGATAAACAGTTCTTCTTACAACGTACGAATGTCACCCTGTGAAACCGAATGGACAGATTTGCTGGAATTTTCTTACTAAATTGGCTTGTGCCTACTGAAATGAAGTGCATGCATTAGTAATGATCAACATCGAGAACGAAATTAGACTTTGTTGAGTTATTGCTAAAAAAGCTAGGAAGTGTGGTTAGGATGTTGAAAAGTGACTTTTTGCATCTTATTTTCCACATTTATTTAGATGGCCATCGCCTCACAAGTGCAATCTAATTTGTATCATGCTGCAACGTACGTTGATTTTTGGAAACTTGAGACATACGACATACGTAAGGAAGTTCGCATAGTTTTCTTAACAAAAAACTTACAATCTTGTTTCAGCAATGTCACTGTAAGACTTATTTATTGATAAGGTGAAAAATATTTGCCCTTATTTTACCCTATCACTACACTAAAACATTCACAGTGTATTTAAGAAAACTTATAAGAAGTGGGGGAAGAACACACATTTATCGTTTTAGTTTGGAACATACGCTCTGTGTATCCTTTCTAGTCTGCACCAAACCAGATTTTTATTGAACACTGACGTCGTTGTACTTCAAGGTGGCTGTTGCTACTACTTCCACGACGTGTTGCACATTTTGTGCTACCATAACCAGCAAGGGCGTAACGAGGTGGGTACAATTCCCCGGGCGACAAATCGCTATGGGGGGGGGCGAATCACTACGGGGGCGCGGAAAAGTCCCAACAATGTCACTACTACTTTATTCAATACAGCACATTTGCTTCCGAAATACCTCAGATTCGAACATTGGGGAGCCAAACTTGCTTCTTTCCCCGGGCGCCATCTAACCTCGTTACCCCCTTGACCACCATTCATGTTATATCACTTGATGAAGAATGCTGCTTGAGTTTAATGATAAAGTTGTTCACAAAAGAACTGTGCCAAAGTTTCAGAATGCCTTTCTAGTTGTTTATGTAAGGACCGCTAAATCGTTTAGGCTACCAACTAACGGTGCAAAATGGATTTGTCGACAAACATCTAAACAACTTTGTAATTTGTCAACGTATTTTTTACGCCATCACAAAGCAGCAACAGACGTCATAATTTTATGAACTTACGGTTCAGAGACGTGGATCTGTTTTAAGCAACACTATGATCATTACAACTTAGCGACATGTCATTTATGGAATAACGTATTTCAAACTAGATATGTTATTGTTTAAAGACTTATACTCATTGCCGTGCCAACAAACTGAGTCTGCCTTTAGGAAAAGTGATTGGTTTTTGAGCATACTTGCCCCATGTCAGCAAAATTTCTGACACAAATTTGTCACACAGACATGCGCTACTGTTAGGGATTTACATTCGCATACGGTTTTTACCAGAAAACGTTCTTGAGGTGTGATGCTCAAATTAGTAACCAATACCGTGGTCCAGACTTGGACAAATAAATAATTCTAGTTTTCTAATTCGGTGAATTAGAGCGAAATGACGGTAATTCTAATTTTAATCTAATTCACTAAAAGCGTCAGTGCTCTAATTTTAGTTCTAATCTAATTTCCGATTTTGCCAAAAATGCTAATTTGTCCAACGGTATTTTTAAAGATGAAACGTGAATTCACCCTCGTGCAAGGAAACTGCGACAAAATGGCTACAAGTGCCATGCCGCCATCCCATCGCTTGAAAAGCGAAAATAGTAAAAACAGCTCCCCCAAACAAAGCTCCAATCCCCCCAAATTGAAATATAAAACACTACAAATCAGTCTTTTTATAAAATTTAGAATGTCAAGCGTCCCTGCACAGACGTAAAGCCACCCTACTGAAGACTTCTGGCAACGGTTCTGAGTAAAAACTCGATGCATTTCTGTTCCCATTCACAGCTGCAGTACAAACTATGTGATCTTATTAATTTATTATTATTACGTCACACTGCCTATCCACTCACATGCAGAAGTCATAATAGTCACCTGGCACTTGCGACAGTCAGTCAGCTGTGATGTTATAGAGCATAGGTTCTCAAAGTGCTCCGTACGGAGCACCAGGGCTCCGCGAGAGAAACCGCGGGGCTCCGCGAGCTATTCGTTTACTTATAAGAATACTGACTTGGCTGCTTTTGCAACTGTCCAAAGAAGCAATAACGGCATTAATAACATTTGACAACGGTAGCGTCGAAATGTGGCAACATGGCG
>JGI24159J19872_10011874_pt1 | contig 11395 bp, 7 predicted proteins | sample Ectturendosymbi4_FD_19872 | JGI IMG/M metagenome (IMG submission 19872) | reverse complement strand
GTTAGGAACCTGGTTTGGATCTGTAGGGACCCGATTTATCTGATTCTAGGGACCCGATTTTTTATGATTTTAGGGACCCGATGATAATTTTCTTTAATTCTAGGAACCCGTTTTAAAATTCTAGGGACCCGAATTGGGTCCCTAAAACGCCTTAAAAAAACCCTGGTATAACACACAATCAGTACTGATATTAAAAGAGCAAAACACTTTAATAACACCCCAACTATAACATCATTCACTCATCATCATACAGGGATCTAGCAGTGAGAGACAAATGAAAACATTCTAACATGGGCATCAGAAGGATTTTTTCCAGGGGGGCAATGGTGGATTTTTCCAAGAGGGACCAAACATGTTGAAATTTTATTTTACTCACTCGAAACCTAGAAAACTACCATTTTTGCTAAATGTTTAATAGGAAAATGTCAAATATCAAAAGTGATACTATCTTTTTTGTATAACAATTTTATATTATCTTCTTCATCCTTTTAAATGATATAATTTTTTTATGAGTGAAACATTTCTATGAACACAGAAAACCAGTTAAATAAAGTTTCATGTACTTGTTTTGTACGCTTTTTACAATTACCATGCATTCCTCTTTACTTGTTACGTACCATCAGCCTTGTGGCCACTTTTGTAGTGAATGCTGCTGTGGTGGCTAATCAGTAGCAACATCACATTTGAACCTTTGATTTCCACCCAATATTGCAATGGACTTGGATTGGATAATGAGATTGCAAGTGAGTTTTGTGAACAGACTGAGATTCAAACCTTGTCTAGCAGCTTGAGTGGCACATAATCTCAACATTCTACTACACTGTTGCCAGATTACTAAGGAGATTTAATCAAAATATCATTCTTGAATATTTGTTTTCGCACAAGTAATCGTATTTGGTTTAGTAATGAACCTCATAATGTTAGCTAGATAATGACCAGCTTTTACTTGTAGAAATTGCAGTTTTTTAACATGTTGTTTGCAAACTAGTTTCATTTACCGTTTTTTATGTTTGGAAAAAAGTGTATGGCAATGAGCACTGAGAAGATACTTGTGGTATGATTTATATGTAAGTACAGTCACTGATATCGAGAAAATAATAATCTGATGTAGTTTCAATTCAAGTTTATCTCAATTTGAGTCTTGCTAAAAACATTATTATAAAAAAAGTTAATGTGCCAAATATAATTTGATCAAAAGTTTGGAAAACCAGAATTGACACAAATGCAACATGAAGAAAATGGCTGTGAGAAAGTATTATGGCCATTTTTAGAAACCAACAAGGGAAGTAGGTTACACAAAATTCAGGAATTGATTAATAGAACCTGACAGGTAACAACCATAGCTGTGAATATATATTTTTTGTGAAGAAAAACAGAAAGTAAGTCTATTCATGTACCACCTTGAAGGCCTTAACGTGCCACTACTGGTATGCATACCACAGTTTGGGAACCACTAATTTATATAAATTGATTTATTTTCTGACATGTTCAAGTACAGAAACTGCACACCTGATCTTCATCATGGCAACAAAATATTAAATAATTTTAATGTTTTCAAACAGATGCAAAGTCCATAGAGTACAAGCACACATTGTCTGCATGACACAGATTGATACAAACAGACACAATAGAACGTTTTATAACGGCAGTAGAACCACAGGGTTACAGACACTTCCTTAACACTATTGTTTGCTAACCTGTCATACTTGGGACAACACTACATCCAGCGTAGGACACTGAGTCCAACCCTGGTCAAGGCCAGGTGAAGTATGAATGTGATATTGCATGCACACACCCTCAAACAAACACTGTAACATCTGAGCACTCAATCACAAAGTAAAATGCAGTTGTAGTGTTCAAAGAATGAGGATGAATATAAACAATATGACTGCATCAAAGCATATAAAGTATGTAAAAGGTTTCAAAACATACATTCATTAAGTCAGTTTCAAATGTTTGTTTGGTAAGTTAATCAGTTTTAAATAATTTTTATACACTAGGAAACATGTCGCTACATTTGATATTAAGTTTTACTATTGGTAGTTTTGAAAAAAGATTTAGTAAAATGTAGTTCATAAAATAATCATATGTGTTAATGAGTTTTTTCACCTTTTCACCATAAGTGCTTTTTTCATTAGTGAACTTCCTCAATCCCCATCAGAAAACAAATATTGAAAATTAAATTCAACCAATCATCCATTATTGCACTATAGTTTAAAGATATCACTAAATTAGCAGTAATTTTAGTTATAGCTCGTGTGTCATTTCAGTGTTTGTTCCTTTTTCAGTAGTAACTATATGCAACTAATCATATGTAACCCATGCTATGTTGCGATTATGGATTTTTGTGGAATTGCGTTTAATTTCTGCTTCCTGTGGTAGGGACCATGAGTCTGAGAGAAACATGTATATAAGAATAAACTAAAATATCATAAAATCAGATTTTGCAATAAGAAACTTACAGTGACTTTTATTTTCATTGACAAGGCAAAACTTGCAAATCAAAGAATATTCAAGGATAATACATAAAACATGTTGAACACAAAGCCAAGATTAAGTATTTGCATGCTTTTAAAATTAAATGTGAAACCACATTCATACTAAAATTATTAGAGGTAACTTATGGGCCTGAAGCTGAGCATCATAGCTGAAACCAGTCAAGTTAACACTAATGACCACCAGCATTGATTTAATAACATAAACCTCTGAGAACCACAAGCAATCATTAATGTGTAAGATTCAGATAAACTAGGCTAGCCATTATAGGATTGAAGTCCAATCACCAAAATCCAAATGAGCAATATTTTAAAAGAGCAAGTACCAAGCTCATCCCTAGTGGCTAGTGTGACAGTTTGTATCAGTGCTAATAAAGTTATTTTATATTTGATGTATAAATATGTCCCATCATAATAATCTTCATGCATTTTTAAATACAGAAGAGCATATGATTATGTTTAACTGCAATAAAAATATTTATTAGAAAAAAAACAGTTTTGATTAAACCAAACTACATCTAAGTAATAAAATCAAGTTTGCTGAGCATCTATAAAATCAAGTTCGCTGAGCATCTCAAATTCCTCATCTTTTGTGCTTCTATACTTCATTGTCACTTTCAAAAACATCAGTAGTAGATGACAACATCCCTAGTTCAAAATTATTGTTTTCTTAAACTGCCAAGATACAATTAAGTGATTTGTCTTCACATCAACACTACTAAGGACTAGTTTGTTTTACTTTTATAGCATTCCAACTTTGGAAAATCGTAGAGTTTTGCTTTAAATAGCTAGCTGCAACAGCGATCATTGGAATTGACTAACTCACAAATGAAAATGTTTGGAAGCATTTGGGAGCATAGGTTGGTAAAGCTGTGCTGCTTTGGTTCATATTAGTTCAAATTCATTTTTTTGTTAGTGAATGAAATGGTAGTATATTTATTGCTTTAAGACTTATGTGTGATACCAGTGGTTGATATTGCATTGTCTGAGACTGCGATTAAAAGCAAGACTTGATTGAAAGTTTAAAACTGAGTCTCTATCGAAGGAATTGAGACTAAAACCTAAATGTTTGAGGCTAAGAATAAGAAGCTGAAAATTCTTTGGGTTGGCTAATTTTTTTTAATTATCAAAAAAAGTCATCTGCTACTCTGAGCATCAATTTCATCAAGCTTTGCTCATTTTTACCAGCTGAGGATCACACCAGCAGCAATAAGTTAAACTGTTAGAGCCCTAAAAATGCATGCCTGCACAGCATACAATGTCTTAGGAAAAAACTTAATTGAATCTTTCAAGACATAAACCTGTGAGACCACACTCAAAAAATAGGTCGCAAAATACAACTTGAGAGCAATTATTGATGCTCCATCACTGTTTGACACTACCCATTCTCAAGGTTATATATTGGTGCTCATAACTCACATGTGATAAATAAAGGAAGAAATAAATACTACACAAAATGCATGATTAGCAGTATAATTTCTTACACTTGATAATTTTTTTAATTGCTGACAACTTGTTTGTGTTCAAACTTAAATGTTGCATTGTGTTATGGAAAACTTCTCTCTGCTGCATATCACGAACATTTTTAAGCATTTGTGTATTTGAATACTGTTAGTAACATGGGTGTTTTTCATTTTATTTGTTTCAATAACAGTACTTTTTGTAAAAGAAACTGTAAACATGGATTCACCTTTCGAAGATCTAAAGCAAAGGTCTTTTAAACTTATGAAACCATCAACCATTGAAGGAAACCTTCGTCCTCAGGCATCATCAAAATTAAAAAAAGATAAGGTAAGTTGTTGTATAGAACTTTGTGGCATGTGTTGCATTTCACCAAAATATTAACAAAAATTTGCATTCATTTGTATTTGATACATGTGCTGCACAATGATGAAAAATCTTTGGAACTGGAAGGCATATCAAACATTTTTATATTTCATGAAAAGTGAAAAATAGAATTTGATTAACATTCCATACCATTCACGAAAAAGAACTCTGTGTCACTATCAACCACTTCTCAAAAATGCCAAAAGTGTTCGAGAGTCTATTTTTTGTGTCCAAGGTTGTAATTTTTTAATTGCAATGTTTGTCCTAATTTTTTACATGTACAAAAAAGCAGTGGTGAATTTATTCTGTGTGCATGTATGTCTGTTTTGTGTGAATAAAAAATGAAGATAACTGTTTTTATGCAGACACATCAAAAAATTAAGGACCTCATGAAAGACAAACATAGGAGTGTTTACCACAAATCGGTATTTTCACTTGGAGATTTGGCAAGTGCAAGTTGTGATCATAAACCCAGTAAAGGTGTGATTGTGATTGGGTTGAGATGTTAAATGCAGCGAGAATTATTAAAGTTCAAGCATTCATTAACTTCATTATAATATCTTTATGTTCATTTTAAATAAGTTTTTTTGTAGTTGGTTTGTAGGTCAAAATGCCATAGTTGCTTTTTGTTTGTAAAAAATTAATAAATTCTACTAATTACTGTGAGTATGTATGTTGCATTTAATATTCTGTACCTAGTTGACAACCCTTAACATAATTTTTCTATGGCTGTTGACCTTTTAATCCTGTGGAGCAATTATTTTCAATCCATACTTTAGATGAGCCAGCAATGTGTCGCATCTGTCAGTCCACTGATGATAGTCTCTCAAACCAGCTTGTTACACCTTGCTGCTGCAGTGGGTCACTGCAATATGTCCACATGCAGTGCTTAAAGCAATGGAGGCAAACTAAGAAACTGACAGGTAAACTCGTTTTATTTACTATTAGCATATTTTGACTTGTAAGAAACATGTAAACCCATCAAAAGTGATAAGGCAAATAGTTGCAGTGTGCATTCTTTCACATCAAACATGGTCCCACAGAAGTTAATACGGAACGTTTTGCCATACCAGCATCTATTGTAAGTAGCAACATGCATAAAAGTGTCGCTGAAGCTTGGATATTGGCATTCTGAAATATTGGCAGACGGCATTTGGTTGGATAAAGAACATAGTATTTGTAACTTACCACGTTTTCTTAAACCAATACTACCATAATTTAAACCGAAGACTTTCAAAAACCAAAAAGAAGTGAAGGCCCAAGCTGAAATCTTGCTTACGTTTTGACAACCCTTACAGATTGCATTAACCAGTTACGGAGTGGCCCCGCACAAAAAATTGGGTTAATTTGCTTTTAACCGACGACAACCGATCCATTGCACAAAGAGCTCATGTTTTTGATTACTCACGAGGCTTCTACTGTAAATAAAGGAAGCTCGCTTGTGGTCGTTCCCCCTCGTTCTCGACTATTGCTCCTCGTATAGCAACTGACGAGCAGTGTAGTGAAAGCGCAAACCGCATTAGTCGTGCGATAGAGAGCCACATTTTTCATTGTATTTGCTGGATCGATTGCGTGCCATTCAAGTCACCCGAAATTCTTTGTGCTGCTGTGCGGCTTGCACACGCAAAACGGAAAATGTGCTCTGTACTGCTTCGCGCAAAGCGTTTGTTGTATAGAAAGCAGCCAAGCCAGATACTGGCGAATACTGAGGTTTACCACGGCTGAATGTATTTGTTTTCTTTTTTTCATAGTACGCCCTCACCGCAGACTTTCTCTACGACTTTCTCTCATCTATCTATCTATCTATCTATCTATCTATCTACGCGTTTGAAACTTGTAGAAGACAACATAATTTGTTCTTAAACTGTCTCAACTGTACCAAGCTCGATCCTGAGCCTTGAAAAATCAAAAACATCGACTGACCGTCCATCGCGCAACAGTTCTCAGCGAAAAGCATTGCGATTAAGCAATAGGTTATAGTGACTGTACTTATGTATTAATGCACCAGCTCAAATTAAAATGCGCATTAAAACTTCGAAGTGTAAAAAGAGGCCTTGGCTGTTGTGGACACAAGCTCTGGCTGTCGTGTTGATATTTGGCTTCGACCACATATCTGCACTTGATGGTTGAAACAAATTTCTGATCAACTCGATTCATAGGTTTCACTGGTTGTTTCTATTGCTCCCATCATAGAATTGAAAATAACTGTTTCTTAAACTTAACCCACTTTCCTCCCCACAGAATGCGGCCGGTTTAAATTGCTAGAATGAAATTTGAAATATATGCTTGAGTCAATATCGTTGTATTTTGTCGGTATAAACCAACTGCATGTCACATCTTGTGCAATTTTGTTAAACGTGGTTTGAGTGGGTTGGTCATTGACCATCAACTGGGGGCTAAAACATTTTCAATGATTTCATTGCTGTTGCATTAAAACAAAAATGCGATATTTTTTGGGTCATCATGTATGCTAATTTTCTGAAGTTTCAGCAAAAAGATGTATTCGATGAGACCATACTATTCGATTTCCACATATTCTGGGTATTACGATAAACATTTCTTTCGTTTGACTCCCGCAAAATTTTGCTGCCATGCTTCCGTGTTGTGGTGCTGCACAGGCCTGTAGCCAGGTTTTAAGGTTTGTGGGGGACAAAATACAGTTTTAAGTGGGGCAAGATTTTTATTTGTATTATCTGTTTAAAACAAATTTTTCTAGGCACAACAAAATTTGGGGGGAACTGCCCCCGAATGCCACCCCTTGGCTATGGGCCTGTTTCTGCACTGACAGCATTCTGACCAAGGGGACGCGTCTGACTTTAGCTGTTGTTTTTTATGCCCAGGAGCCGATGTCAGTTGCTGCGAGCTTTGCAAACAAAGTTACAACGTCCAGCTTCTTGGAACTTCTGACGTACCGATTGACAAGTTAATGAAGGTAGTGCCACGAAAGTGACTCAAGTCGTTCAAGTGTCTATTTTGCCGAAGCTTCCCTATGGGCAGCCGCTGAAGGAAATATAAGTGTCTGTCCAACTTTTGTGTCTCACGCACAATTNATTCTGTGATGCTATACAAGCAGATNCAGCGCGTGCAAATAAAATCTNCTGTTCTGTTCAACGAGCAAACAACCGTTAAAGTCGTCAGGGTGTGAGCCAAAACCCATACTGAATTTTAATCCCCCAACGAAGGTGCAAACCCGTTTTCTGNACAGTTGTCGATGCGATGATTTGTGTTCAGCACCACACAACTCGCCATTTCGTGTTTTGCGACCATGCAGATGCAAGANGATTTGAAGCAGCTCGTCAAGTCCAGCATTTACCTCATGTTGTTGATGCGGTCGTGGAAGAATGATATGAATCGAGCGCAACTGCCGGCATCGTCCAGTGCTTCGGGCATGAGCTTCCCAGCGCCAACTTGTACACCGGCCACCGCACCTTTCCAAAGTGAGCTTCTGGCTGAGCGCATTATTGAAAGAGCTTTAATCTGCTCACGAATGACGTAGCCTAATGTCAACATTTCTTTACATTTCAGTACGTGTTCCAAACTGTAATATGGTGAACTTGTAGAAACACTGTGTTTCCTGCGTTTATGTATGATGCACATAAATATATATACATTTTTTTTTCACGCGAACGTCAATCACTGCGTATCGCAACTACTTTTTCTTCAGCACTATCCTGTCCCGTTTCGCTTACTTTCACAGATGACCCCATCTAGCGGCCAGGTTCTCTCCTGGTCGGTTTGTCACTTGACGGCGCACATGCATAAAAAGTCTCTCGTAAATCTCTGTTCTGTCTTTCAGGAACGCCTCACTTCTCAGGTCCAGTCGTGGAGAACAAGACCAGAAGCTCGTCCGGTAAGAGTGACTTGCGATAGGTTTCAATGAACGTTTCTTTTAACGAACGTCAATTTTTGTCAGACTGCCTACTTTCAATGCCTAATTAACTGACGTGCTACGGATAAATTCCAAAAAAAGGCTTCGAAGCATGTTGGGATGCCACAGAGGTTTGCGTCAGCGTATCGACGCTTTTGTTCGATGTCCCGATTCATAGTCTTAACTTTTGACAGATCGCGTTTAGGGTGCGAAGCACTTTTTGCGCAATCATTGGTCGAGAAAATGTTGTTTTCCTTCAAATCAGACTCCGACACGGACGGCGAAAATGAAGAATACGTGACGCGACAGTCTCTCAAGAAGAGAAGCGACAAGTACCGAAGAAAACAAAGGCAGTAATTTCGAGGTCGACACGTTCGACTGAAAACGCGACTGCGGTCGCCGAAAATACAACGCTGCCCGCAGCGTTCGTGGATTTAGCTTCTCGGTCACGACCGTTCAAGGTCGTTTCCGTTCGGATTAACTGAGCCGCGGTTGCCGAAGCGCAAGAGAGAACTGTAGCCGGCACCGTTGTTTCGGAAGCGTGCCCGTGCTTGCCCTGCTGCGAAGGTGCAGTCTGGCTATTGCCGAAGTGGACGAAAGAAAGCGCTGTCGCCGCGCCTCTTGTTGAGCGGCATCATGACCTTATGATACAAGTTTTCTGTTTGAAAATAAAGCGTCACGTTTGCGACTTCGATCCAATTTTGTTCTGGATCTTTCGGGCAATTCCTGCTGGAGACTTTCAGAAATGAAAAAAAAATCGATCGCCGCGTTTTCGGGCGTCATGGCGCATGATCTGTATTTTGTGCTTGCGCAAAGTGCATGAGCAAATTTTAGGACTACTCAAAAGATTTTAGCAGCTGAGCTGTTAAAAAATTGCAAACTGCGCTATTCTGGATCCTTTAAAGAAACAACGAAACAAGTCCATCTGCGAATTGCACCCTCGTGCACAATCTCGTTTAAAAAGCTGGACATTTTATCGGTTCAAGTAGACATTTACCTAATGGACCTCTATTTTTTATTCATTTATACGCGTATTTGTAAAGCGTCTTGCCTCAGAAAAATGTACGCTTGTAAGATTGGACTTGGACCAAAAATGCCTTCAACGCGCTATTAATAACCACATTTGAGTCGCTACGTTGCCAGTGTGGGCAAGCGCGGTTGCAGCATTTCGGGTCTCAACTTCAAATCAGACGAAAACTTATCAAATATTCTCATCGTGGCTCTTTATAAAGTCCGTGACGACGACGACACTAAACCAATGTAGAAATCCAATTAAGCGTCGTTGGCACGCCTGAAATACGCTCCTCTGAANNAGACGCGCGTGCTGGTAAGACGCAGAAAACCTCCCTCAAGATTCAACTCGATCGACGTCAATTACCCGCTGTACACTGCACTGTTATCGGATTCGCGTTGGATTGGGAATCCCACAGATCACTCAAGCACGACCATGAGTGTCTGTACTTGTCTGATGCTAAAACCACTACCGTGGAACAGATTAGCCTATTCAAGCTAATCTGTAGCAAAAATCACGGATTAATTTATTCAATAGTTTTGCCTGTAGGCTAACTAGGCCACACCTAGCTAGGGAATCAATCAGCAAGATTGAATCGGTTAAGCAAACTGAAAGATTATTGGTAGGTTACAAGACATCAGATATTGNACTGAAGGACTATTACCTCAATACTGATTAATAGGTTTTCATTACATCTTGGTATAGTAGAATGATTCAATCTCTGTGCAAAATATGTAATATTGGAAGCGGATGACTTCAGTATAGGCTACACTTTGAACTTTGTATCCCAATTACAGTATGTGGCTAAAAGTTGGTGAAATAGGCTGTAATTGGAATTTGGTAAATTGTAGTACTTACTGTTCATAGATTACGACTTGCAAAGTGCTGTGAATCCTCATATTTGACACTCTGTTGTATTGTACTGCAGAGATTAGACTGGTGAATGATCGTGACTGAAATCAACAAAGTGGCTGTGGCTTTGCAATGTAAAAACAAACTCCCATTTCCTGCCCTGTAGAAGCTATTCAAAATCTAGTAAGTCACTTGAAGCGTGCAATTATGATGCGACGCGGTTTTCATGACCTCACCGCCCAGCAGTTGTCTACGATTTTCTCTGCTGGCTGTTAGTTTTCGAACTACGCTAAATAAAATCACGTCTCGGCGATTCCAAAACACCTTTCTGCAGTGGAATCAGATTTCACATTTTCATTTTCACCTATTCCCCAGCTTTCGCAATACCGCAGGCCAAGCGCACGAAGCAAATCTTCGAATTCCTTGCAGTGTGAAAACGCCCCAATATCGAGTTCGCAAGTGCGTTCACGAAGGTAAGCCAACGGCTACGAATCGCTCACGCGTAAACCGATAACAGTGCAGTGTAAAGTGGGTAATTGTCTCGTGCATGGATCGGACGTTCACCCTTCTCTTAGCCCAAGTGCAGGGCGAGACAGCAAATAGCATGGGTGAAGCTAGGAAGAGTAATAGGAGCCGTAACAACTATATACCACCCAAATTTTAATGTCAGGGAAAGTCCTAGCGCGGTTGTCCCCCCTCACAACGAAAATTTCTAGCTTCCCCTGCGGACTCCAGTGATTGTTGTTACTATCTCAGGAGAAGATCCGGTCGAAGATTTCATCTCCGACTTAACCTTCCCGCAAGTGCCGCTTACTGAAAAGTTAGCAAGTCTGTTGAAAACCTCATGTAAGCATGCAAGTTTATTGCAGGCAGATCCGATTAACTACGTCTACATTTTAGGCAGAAACACCACACATCGCTGTCGCATTGCGTGTTGTATCGTCTGCTGAATTTCTGTGCACGACAGGCGAGTAAGTTTGCACAGTTTCTGCCACTTTGTTCGATTGTTTTTACCGCGTTACATAGCAGCTGGTAATGAAGCAACTCGTTGTGATGACAGCGCGGTTATTGATCTTGGTGCTTCTTCCGCGCAAGTGCTAGCTGGTCCTCACCAAGCAGCAGTGGCGGCTCGTGAAAATGCCCGGTAGGGCAGCGAAATTTCATCTCTGCTTAAACATATTATAGAATTGTCGCCCTGGCTGTTTTTATATTTAGTGGCGTTTCCAGTCACTCCAGCAGTCCTAATCTTATCAAACTCGTAATTTTCAGTTGTCCTTGTTGATACATAGAAAACATTCACTTCAGTTTAATGAAACCAAACCCTAAAGCGTAAACACGAAC
>JGI24159J19872_10011872_pt1 | contig 11397 bp, 8 predicted proteins | sample Ectturendosymbi4_FD_19872 | JGI IMG/M metagenome (IMG submission 19872) | reverse complement strand
GGGCGTATTATGACCAATCGCACGCCGAACACATCCAGCGCGGGTAGCAGTGGTTGCTCTCGTGGTGGCAGATTTGGTAGGCTTTTCAAAAATTGCCACAACGGGAAGGGCTACGTGAAGGCATCTGTCTGTCCTCACCAAAGGTAAACCGTAACGATTAAGACACATTCACACATGCTTGCAGAGGCGTATTCTAACAAGTCACGCAACGTCATACGCGTGTGAAAAAGTGCCTGCACATACTGTACGTACAATAGTCTGATTGAGTTATTCACTCAGGCACATCGGTAACACTCGCAGTCTCAAACTAACAATGCACTTTTCAAACTTGTGGAAGCATTGCTGGAGAATCGCTCATGCTTCATTTTATACAGTATAAAACTACTGACGTCACACCGCTATCAGCAGTCACTGACTCGCTAAATTACCTATCAAGATGTCTGATTTCAAAAATCCCTTACTGCAAAACGCCTACTACCGTAAATTGAAGTGAACCTTTGCAGATTTTCTGCCTGTTATTGTTATGCCAAAAGGGCCAACAGAAAAGCAATGCGCTCCTGCGTTTCGCAACCTGCCTCTGCAGGCAAAGAAGTGGACAAAGGTGACATGCAAGCTCACAAGTCCCACTGCATGACACCAGAAAAGTGAATGTGGCTTTTCTGCAGTGTGAGTGTCCTACCGAAAAATAATCTGTCATTTCAAGAATCAAATCAATTAGACGGAACTTAAGCTGCAAACTTCAGGTTTTCTAATGTTTGTTTCCTAGCCCAATTTCCGGTGAGAAGCAAATGCCCGCTTTGCCCCCCTCTTGCGGACGCCCATGCTGGAACAGAGTGGAAAACCTCGCTGGTGTTCAAAACTGTTTGTCATTCATTACACAACTAACTTGGGTTTTCTCCTTACGCCAGTGTATTCAGGTCGTGGTATTCCGAACATGAAAGACTGATTGATTTGCTTCTTAGTTACTTTGGATACGGATAACGNTACAACCAGCACTATTTTNCGTGCAGAAATNGAATGAAATTCTTAAGAAATGAACACCTCACTGCAGTTACTTTGTGGATTTCATTTTGCAGGCAGAGCTAATGCTGGAATTTCATCAAAAGTTGCTGATATTCATGAGGACAAAATGTCACATAAACAGTCCACAAGATTTCATTCTGAACCAGGTGCAGTACAAACGTGTGTGTTGAAACATTCAGAAGTATTACAGCCGTTTGAACGTATCAGAAGTTGTTTTCCTAAAACGATCTTGTGAAACAAACTGATTGTTGACAATGTCATATAAAAACTGAAATTTTCCCAGTAAGCTGAAGTAGTCTAAAGAAGAAGGGCTCATTGATTTTTCCCTTTTTGTTTTGGATTATTTTGTTCTTTGCAACTACCACGGTTAATACTATATTTTCAGTGAAGAAATCGAATACAAAAAAATAATGAAGTGCTTCTTTGACATTTCTTAAATGTAGATTTTCTTCCGCAGATGGATCAAGCGCTGGGATTTCACCGAACGTTACTGATATTCACCAAGAGGAAATGTCACACAAACAATCCAGAGAATTTGATTCTAAGCCAGGTTCAGTAGATTGAGTGCAATATTGTGCTTTAAAACAATAATTTGTTTGACGTGCCGATATACATATCACAAGATTTTTTTTCATAAAAAAAACGAAAATTTTGTTTCANCAGACCTACTTATTAAAAGAATGCATGGACCCTGTCATTAGTTATCCCANACATTGCGACGTATAGCTTATTTTGAGGCGTTTTTGATAGGGCTGTGACGGCACAAAAATGACAAAGAAACAATGATGAAATGTTTTGATTAGTTTATTCCGTTTTAAAAGAGAACTTTGTTGAAGGAAGGTATCTTTTCATTGGAATGTTGCGCCTAAGCTATCTTATCTTTATTTGAGATGATGAAACACGGATATTACATGATGCTTAGCTTTACTGTTCATATTTTAATTCCCACTTTGCTGGAAACACACTTCCAATAAAATTTCGATTTTTCACCGAGAATGCTGCATGTTTTTAAAACCAATTTCCAAGAATAATTTCCACTTTACCTAAGCAGGTTCTACCTCTGTGGAAGTGGAATCAGTTGGACACAATGGAAAAGTCGCTGGGATGAATATAGTGAATCACGATTTGAACGGTAAGAAGATACTGCTACCTATGTGTTGTTCAAATCCTTTTTCTAACGAATGTGTACACGAAAAGACATAAAAACCCAGAAAAAGCGCGCTATGTGCTGTTGCTATCCGACTCTTAATGCTGGTATACGTCGTATTGGAACCAATTAACGAATTAGTATTTCTTGTTGTAAAGTCTTCGCGTGTGACTGGGGTTGACTTTGTCTTAAGGTGAAACCATTAGAGGTGTATCCTTAAGCTGCAGACCTCTTGATCACTGCTTGAAGAAGAACTGGCCACAGCAATACAGGCTGTTAATATGCTTCATTATTGAGGTAGAAAGGCACCAAGGTCGTTGTGTGGAGATGTACAGTAATAAATGAAACACATGCAACAAACCCTGTAATTGCAGCCGAGGATTCAACTTACGTGGACCAGGGTGAAAACCAGATACCTGTGATGCAAGAAGGACTCAAAAAGTTTTCTGAAACTCAGCATAACAGTAAGGAAGCAATTAAGTGTTTTTGATTATCCATTTATTTTCATTTTGTTATTTATCTATATACCAACTCTTTGTTTATATAAGATCGTTTCAGATAAGAAACGTCTATTTGTCTTTATTACTTGGTTTAATTTCAGCAATCCTGGTATTTACCACTTCTTTATAAGTCACTTGCCGATTTCCTGGTAGCGAAACCTTCGCTGCGCCCTGAAACAGTGCACGCATATTTTTGCATCAGCTTTGGTGTACATTCCATTTCAGGTAAACCTTGTCTGCGCCCTGAGATTTTGAAACACTATTTTTATTTGGCAAAAGTATCAGCAATGCGCATTTAAAAGGAACCTCATCGCAACGGTTCTTGAATGTGGTTCTGGGCTCTAATTAACGGTTGTTTGCTTTCAGATACAGGCCTTTCATGCATAGAGCCCGTACAGGCGTCTTTTTGGTTTTGTAAAAGTTAAGATTTTTTTATTTTGAGGGCTTGGGCTATTTTCACAAAATTTTAAACTGACATTCAACAAGCATTTAATAGTAACGGAGCGTTTGTTGTGGGAATTGCACGTTTGCAATTTATCTGGTTGATTGCCAACACGCACTTGACTAATCTGCTAATCCGTAAGGTCATGCTTGCAGAGGGTAAGTTGAAACATCGTGCTGAATTCAGTTGAAAATGCGCACAATTGTCAAAATTTGGTGTTTTTTGAAAATTGGCAAGTATGGAAGGACGAGAATTGTCCAAATTTGCTGGTATTTGTGGTTGAATTTTGTTGAAACTTGTTTCTCCTCAGGAGAGAAATCAACTTTTGTTGATTGCAGCAGCAATCAAGTTAGCTTTCCTGAAGGATGTTCTGCCAGTGATGGATGTGAAAATGGAGCAGGTCAGTTTTTTCTGATTATGATTTGTTTGCTTGTTTACAGTTTCTTGAGGTGCATCCTGAATTTCAATTAACATAAAACGAGTTTGAACTTTTTATTAGTTTTACAAAATGCAGCCGAAAGGAAAAGTAGCATCGATACGTTTTTCGAATGGCTGTAATTCAAAATCGTTATACGTTGCATCTTTCGTACGGTTTTATGAAATGACGATCGTTGTCATCCACACTGCAGACCAACGACTTGTTAGCTGAGGCTGTTTAACATTTTCTCATTCGGTTTTGAACGTAATTTATTTTCCTGCCCTGCTTATAATTTAATTTCCAAAAAAATTTCAGGATAAGTTTATTGAGTGTAAAAAGGCCACAAACAAAGGATCTGTCCTGATCTACATTGTAGCCTAAAGCGTCGTTGCCTATATTGGTCTATCAGTGGAAATATCTTTGCGCACGTGCTGACTTATGGCTGCAACTTTGACAAATCTTCAGGGCGTTGTTTGCGTAAGAATCGCATNCGTTTATTCCGGTTGCTTGCATTCGTTTGTTNGAGACACGTTTGCGTGTCTCAAACAACAAAAACATCATTTTGCAGAACATGAAGATTTACAAAGTCTCAGAAGGTCGTCCGCAATCGATTCTTTACGAACTCATGGATCAACTTGTGTTGATGAAGCNAAAGGTATGAAAGCAAGTTCGTGGTGGATTCAATACTATGAAAAACGCNTATAAAAAATACTAGAAAGGCTTGTCAACTGAAGTGATCATGGGAATACTCCCATATTCGCATCACGTTCATGACACTTCATATAGNTTTTATCCGCAATCGAAACTAGTTAAACTCATATTTTAAGTATACTTTAAGTCAGGTGACATTATTGCAACAAAACAAAAAGGACACGCGCTTGCATATAAGTGGATTGTGTTTTGGTTGTCAAAGGTATTAACAACGTCATCTTGCAAGAAGCTGACGGACCACAATATGTGGACCAAAGCAAGAATCAAATATTTGTCGATCTACGTGGAAGAACTGAATCAGCGACAGAAGACAGGAAAAGTAAACCTTCCGGTACACGTACGATTTTGTTTCTTTAAATTGTAAGATTAACGTTTGTTTTCAATGCATTAGTTTGTTACAAAGTCCGATTTAAACAATCCATGCCAATATATTTACTTCCGTCCATTTTTGCAATAGATGATGATCCTATGCTCCATCTCTCAAGAATTCGAAATGTTTTCTCTAGACTTGTATCCGGTTTTGAAATGTTTTTCCTAAATATTCGATTAATTTCGTGAAGTTAAGTCAAAATGATGAATTTTTTAGCCACACGCGTCTGTGTTTCGATTTGTAAATTGAAGTTTTTTCCAAGCTGCATTGTGCCTGAGTGCAAAACTTTCGGTTGTCAGTTTGTAAAATTTCCTATATGTTCGTCGAGATTTGAAAGCGTTGCTTCATGTGAGACAACAGTTGCACCAGACCGTTTGCGGATTCACCCAGTCCAGGGGTCGATAACCTGGGCCTGCGGAGCCGCATGCGGGTAGCTCGTTTAAAGTGGCTCTCTGCATTTGACAAAACTTCGAAATTAAATTTGCAATTTATTATTATCAGAATCGAGTTGATTGCGTTTTAGCCTATATGTCCCTATGAAGTCGCATGAAAAATAANACGGNATNAACGTTTTGTGGCTTCTCACTGATTCTTTATGCTGGAAGATGAAGCAGAATGNCTCTTTTGTCAAGAAAGGTTGCCGAGCCCTGGCCTGGTCAGATGATCATGTTTAAACTTGCGTTTATAAACTGCTTTGAATCACGCTTTTCAGTTCGAATACGTTTCACTGTTTCTGCAGCAAGTTGCGGTTTGAGTTTACTCAAGCATTGAAGCTATCGCAGGGGCTTACTGCGCACACCGAGTGACCTTTTGACAAGTTTTTCCTCATTACGCGATATTATACGGTTTTACATTTTGTTCCTTACTTAATGTTGTTCGGGTTTTGAACCAATGCTTTGTTCTCAGCAGATCAGCAAGGTTCGAATGACGAGAACTGCAAAAGTTCATTAAAATCCGAGGAGCTTTCGGTTAGGGATTTTACTTCAAAAGGTTAGTGAAGTAATGATGATAAAACAAAGGATTTGTGAGGTACTAATGATGAAATTAAATGTTTGTGAGGCAATAATTAAACGTATCCGTTTGTCTTGAAAAGTTCCAAGTCATGAGTCCCCGACCCGGTGTCAAGCGGAATTTCTGACGTATTGTATGTCAGTTATTTTGCTTCTCAGAGTAAAGAAATAAAATTTGGTGATTAAATTTTTGATGTGTGTTGGGTAAATTAAATTTTTGGTCAGATGTCAGATAGCCCACAACAAGCTGGAGTACGGGAATGACTAACCACTGAAAAATATCGGACTTGGTCGTAGACCTCAATTATTTTTCTTTTTCGAACCCAAACCTCAACCCGACACACTTACCTAAATACTAAACCCTAAGCCCTAATCATCAGTTCTCAGCGTATTTGATATGCAAGTGAGCAGCCACCGCTTGCGAAACGCATGACCTGGAATATTACTCTGTGCATGCGCAGATGGCATGAAGTCAAAAATTTCGCTTGACACCGACATCCGCGTTAGCGAAGCAGGGGGTCCATTAAGGGGGTCTCTTGTTGCATAACAGGTCACATGATAGCACCGATTTTAAAAAAATCCCCATTGAATATGCTACCGACTGCTTTGCTATGATAATTTGAGTTCACTGATTTATCATCTAAAAACAGAATCCTTCCATCACGTAGGTTTTCACGTGTTGCGTATCTTTCACTTGAGCAAATTTTGGGTGGGGCCGCAGAAAAAATAAAGTACTCATAGGTACGCAAGTGGGAAAAAGATTGAGCATTGCTGATTTTATTGAGTTCGCAATGACGAGCTGTGGGTAAACACCAGTATATTGGTTCCGTTTGAAGCTGTCTTTTTGCAAACAACAAACCGTAAAATTTTCATTCAACTTCTGTTTGACCACTAGCAGGCGCGGATTTACCGTTAGGCTAAAAAGGCTTCAGCCTAGGGTCCTCGATTTAGGAGGGCCCCAACATTTCAGGATCGAGGACAATTTCCAGCATTTCTGTAAGCAATTATATTTGTATTTTTGTTTTGGTTCAACGCACGTTTTTTTACTATGCCAAATTGCCGCTTACAAAATATTTCTCTATGAAAGAATGAGCGCGAAGATTCGGAGTGAATGACGGTGAGCATTCTCTTTTTATGGCGTTGAGGTCTGGCTATTGCCACGTATAATTGTGGAAAAAAACGCCTGAATCCATTTTTCAGATTACACGAGGCCAGTGAGGTACTCAATAAATATGTAATGGGCAGGCCTTTAGCCACGGGCAGGGGCATTCGGGGATGATTCCTCCCAAAATTTTTTTGTGGCCCACCAAATTTTGTTATGCCCAGAACATTTTTAAGACGTAAAATAGAAAAAAAGCATTGCTCCCGAAAATGTATTTTGCCGCCCCCCAATCTTAAACCTGGCTACGGTCCTGGCAATGGGTGTGTGGTCAGGTAACTTCGCCGTTGCCCTTTTCGTTAGTTTCATTGTGACTGTTTTGTTCCTGATATCGAGGGAATTGAGAATAAAGTAGCTAAATACGTCTTTGAATTGGAACAACTTGTTCAGTGAATGTAGCGAACACGTGTAGTGTTAGTTTGTATGACATCATTCGTCGCAATCCTTCCAGAGGGGTCCCCAAGTAAAAATAGCCTAAGGCCACGAAAATGAAAATCCGCTATACCAAAAANTTGCAATGAGATTGAAACGTAATATTTTCAATACCTAATATTTTTAATCATGGGCCATGCGATTGTTCTTATTTTTTCACTGTGAAGNTTTCAAAGGACGTTTGCATAGAACTAGCTGTACTTTTTCGCTGTAGCTGATAAAGGCATGACATCCGTTGCTGTTGGATCTTCGGGAAATGACGTGAAAATTGCGGGCGACAATATTATCAGCCAAAATACAAAAGGTAAAGAAATTGTTTTGTTGCTCATGGAACTTGTACAAGTATCTTGTGCAGTATCGCCGTGTCTAGCATAGTCAGCGGAAATATTGAGCAATGTGCCACATAATTACAGGGATTAAATACTTTCTGCAATATAATGTTAACGATGACCTTCCCAGAGTAAACACCTACGTTTTTCTCGTGTACGTTGTTTATTTGGTCTTTTTCCCAAGCAAAAGAGGGTAAAATCTTTAATAAAGAAAATCGTATTTATGAGACGCTGCTTGACAGTAAAGAAATTGCACAGCTCATTCAACCATTTCCACAAGAATGTTTACGTTTCAAACGTTTCCGGACGTTTCTTAACACCAGAGCAGGGCATCATAGAAAAATAGGTCCTTTTCAACGTTTTTGAGCAATAGCTTTTTTGTGAAGCTGATAATTCAAGCATCGTGGATCAAAGTAAAACTCAAGTAACCATAGCATGTGATGGGGATTTTCTGCCGAAGATAAATGAAAAGAAAGGTGAGTGTTTGTTTGCTATAACCGCAAGTTGAGATTCTGGGAGGTGCTAATCAGGGGCGACTCCAGGTCAATACCGTCACTCGGGCTCATCACGCATTTTTTGGGACTGAATACAACCGTTCGAGGCTTATGTCACTGAAATTTCCATTTACTTTCATTCTGGCTGCCACTATCATTGCTCTGTGACGTTGGTTGACGTAACAGTAAATGAGAAGTTTCATGAGAACCTGTGCATTGTTACGTAACGCGCGTCACAAAGCAATGATGACGCCAATTAGTCCTCTGGGTACTAGGCTCATTGATTGTAGCCCGAGTTACTGGACAATTTTTTGTTCGTTTGAAATTATTCTCAAATGGGAACTGTCCATTGGAGTGGAATTCAAAGTCAATGTTCTATGCGAATCCATTGCTTTAAGAAATATTCAATGTGATATGAATTATATTTATAAAAAAACTTTAATCGCAGAGGGCAGCTCGAGCTCATCCGTTAGAGCGGTGCAATACGCGAGAGAACTTAAACGAGAGAATGAAAAAAGCAGCGGGTAGCTCGGGCTCTGACGGATGAGCCCGAGTAAACCTCTGTGTACAAGGCTCATTCATAATATCCCGAGTTACTTGACAATTTATCCTTGGTTTGAAATTATTCTCAAATGGTGACTGTCCATTGCATTGGAATTTAATTAAATGTGCATTGCAAACCCATTGCTTGAGAAAAATTCAACTTGATATGAATAATATTTGAAAAAATACTTAATCGCATAGGGCTCTAACGGATGAGCCTGAGTGATGCGCGAGAGAATGTATGCGAGAGAATGCCTACTACGAAAAAAGATGAAAGCAGAGCGCAGTCAGCCGATTCCTCGAAAGCATACAAAAAACCTAGTGTTAACTGCCCACTGCGAATGAAATTTTGTGATTCAAGTCACCTCCACAATGAACACAAGGCCAGACATGAAACGAAAACATATGAACACTGACAAGGCCCGATGGAAAGAGCTCGAGTTAAGAACCTAATCAGTGAAGTTGGTTGCGGCACAAATGTACAAAGTAAGCAGATTCACGTTCTACAATATTAATCGTAATCGAAGATTCGGCCTGAGCCCGAGTGCCGGAGTCGCCACTGGTGTCATTGCTTAGATACATTGCGATGAAAACGTTTTAAATTGTAAAGCCAAGATGGCATGAAAGGTTTAAATTCCTTTGCGCCAAAAAAGAAGAATCATGCCACGTGTTCTTTGTGAAAGCAAGTCAAGTATTGAAAAAGTTAAAGAATGATATTTATAATTTCTTGAAAAAAGTTAACCAATTTAACAAGAAAAGCATTTGNAAAATTAGAAGTGTTGAAAAAACTTTTTTCGAAATTAGGCATGTTGTTTTCCTTTGAAACATGCGTTTGAAGTAGCGNCATGTTGTTTAATATTTCTTGTATAACGATGTTCGCTTTACCTGTGGCATGTTCTCTAATGGTGATCTGTTGTACATTGTGACCCTTTCTCTGTTGTAATTTAGCGACGGCAAACTGCACCAAGACGACACCCGAATGTACTGAGCTATTGCTCATCGCTCTTATACAAAGAGCACCACCTGGAATCACTGTTTTGTTTTCGCCCAGTTTTGAATTGATCACCCAACCTTGCGTTTATGATGGGAATACTCCCACTGAGCTATCTCCTCCCTCCAATCATTTTTCCAACTACACTATACTATTCATATTTCTTATGTCGAATTGCAACTTCAGTCAACGCTAGCTGCCTCGGAAATCGTGCGAAAGTTGCTGCAAAGAACATAATTGACAATAATTTGCAAGGTACTGTCGTGTGACAAAAACTAGCAGACATGTTGTGTTAGAACAACGTATTTCAGTTTTTGTTCCTCAATCGTGAGTTTCTTAACCTCGTTTATGTCAAAGTTTTTTCAAGATAAGTTCTGAGCGTTCATGTGATGCTGTTTTTTCAGGACACGCTTCGACGATTGTTGATCAAAGTAAAAACCAGTTAACTCTGGTCCAGCACGGGAACAGTGCGTCAGGTCATAAAGGTATTTTATTTGAAACAATGTTGTGAATGATATTTTATCCAAGCAATGGTAATGCTTGTAAAAAAAGTGGCATTCGTAATTCAGCATAATCCATGTGTAGTATGCAGTTAGAATGAAGTTGGAATAACAAGGTTTAAGGTTTTCTATTTCGATGACAGTCGGTTTTACCTCCCCTTGCTTCTTGCAAAGTTAGCACCAAGAAAGATCTACCATATGAGGGGCTCCCAACTGATGCGTCATTTTGACATTGCAGAGGCATCGCAAGCTTAGATCCATTTTGTATCTAAAAAAACTCTCCGGATATGAATTCCAATTGTTGCACCATGCTTGTGCAAAGCTGGTTTTCTGCTGTTGCGGCAACAAGACAAGAGTAGCGCTCGACGGTAAAGGTCGAAAGAGAAATGTGCTTACAGCACGGCGTTTTGTGTCATAACACGCAAGCTAATGAATCGCGTTAAACAACAATTCATGATTATTTTTGTGCCGTGTGTGGTCTGATTTTATGCATACCAATAGTGCGCTGGGATTTCATGCAAGTACGGAACCAATCTTACTAAATAATGTTTCGGGCAATTCATTTCTGATAACTCGCTGTCAGAAGCAAAAAATGCAAGGCAGCTCATCAACGTGATACGTGTACCCTGATTTTTTAGTGTAAAAAATAGGGTGAAATATAAAATGAAAAGCATGATTTAATTTGCTGACTTTTCTCTTTTCAATCCTTTTTTCCTATTGCAGTTGTACCGGGCAAGATGCTTCTTACAGGGTTGTTGCTGCATTGTCAGCTTGCAATTACAAGGTCACCATAATCGTTGCGAGAGCAGCGATCCTGTTTATCAACAAAGCGGGTGAGATTTTCAGTTAATCCAACTGCAGCAGGGTTGATAACATTTTCTCAACAAGTTAAGCTCTTGACTCGCAACAGCAAACCATACACGTTGGTACAAGTGCTTCGCACTCAGTTTTTCTTAAAATAACCAATGCCACAAAGAGATAGCAACGAGAGTTACGTGCGTGGAAAGAACACTCCTTGCAACTCCTAACGACCCCGAAAAATCGGAATCACGCAGAGCTTCAGTTAAAAGCTCACGGTTTTCTGTATGCTTTCGAGGAATCATCCGACTTTGCTCTACTTTCATCTTTTTGCGATGATTCAAAATCACAAGCAAAGAGTGTAGGTAAAAGTTTGGGGAAACGCAAATCTTGTGTTTCGTGGCAAAAACAAAACGTACTGTCCTTTTCACAGACCGAAAGCACAATAACACGTGTTGGATCGACTGTGAAATGCGAGCAACTTCTTTAATTGCATCTCAGAAAGCACTGATCAGCCAGTTCATCGTCGT
>JGI24159J19872_10011871_pt1 | contig 11397 bp, 9 predicted proteins | sample Ectturendosymbi4_FD_19872 | JGI IMG/M metagenome (IMG submission 19872) | reverse complement strand
TCTCTTAAAAAGGCGACTGCTGCTTCTTCCGTCAAAATGACTCTTCTATAAAACTCCTTCAGCAACATTTTAAAGTACTCTCAATAAATGGTTGAGGGCAACTCTGATTTCAGAGGTCCAATTGCTTTCTTTTATATGGGCAGTTACTCGGTTTGATGGACAGGTGCGAGTCACGTGGCCAAACCTCACGCGGTTTGCACCTCGGTAGGTGCGAGTCAACCGGTAGATCTCACCATGCATCTCGTAGGTGACTTATGTCGGTAGACCTCACGCTATAGTAGCACCGAACATTCAAATGAGTGCATGCTGTTTTTGCAACAAGTTGGCAATGAAAAATGTCTTTGTCAGTTTAATAAGTAAACCACTGCATATTGAACTTTCCAAGTGTTTTTTTATGTATTTGCTTGAAGCAGATAATACCTGAAAGTTGTCAAATTGTTTTACATAACAAAAGTGAACAATGAATGTGGGCAACACAACAGTTGCGCCAAGTGTTGATGTGCCTACTTGGTGCTATCATAGGGCCATGCCAGAGATACACATAATCTTGCATACACAGGTTATGCATACAGACACTTCAAAAGAAAAGTACTGTGGCACAGTTATATTGGGTGCAAAGTTTTGTGCAGTTTTAGGTTTGTTTCAATTCAAGGTTGAATTCAATTGAGTGGTTAAGTTGGAAATATCATACTGTTAATCTGGTTTTGATACCTGTAGCTCATGTACTTTTCTTACTCAGTCGAACTTACAATATTGTACGAAAACTCCATTCTTTTGTAGTCAACCTATCAAATATGAAATTGTTTCATTCATTTCCAGTTGTCATTTCCTTTTGGGAGGGTCACAGCGTAAGCAGCGAAACATCTCATGTAATACAACAACCTCTGATGGTTCTGCATGGTCTGTTCCAAGGCACGACCAAGCCAGGTCATAGATATAATCATGCCACCTATCCTTAGCTGGCTAAGTTGGAATGTGTTCCCATCTGGTGAATCTAGTAGGACTCACCTTGTCAACTTTTTCTGGGGCATTTTGTTTAGACTCCCAAACCATTGCTACTGGGATCTTTTTATTCAGAGGAGGGTTGTCTCAACATTCATATCTTAACAAGATCCATAGCAGCACACTTAGTTTCATTGAGTTACCCTGTCAACTCTTCATGAAAATCCCTTCAGAAATTTTCTGTACCTGTTTTCGAAGTGGTTTTTGATGCTTTTCTATGACTATGGCGCTTGCTGATACTTTTCCTGAGTTTGCTTGTTTTTTGTGGCAGGTCGAAGCGAAGAAGAACAAAATTAGAGCACTCGTCCAGTAATTGTCTCAACAATGTGCGTTTTTCACCGTCTCGATCGTTGCCGGCAGACGTTTTAGAATTGAACTCCTTCATAGGTAAGTTTGATTCATATTTAGGAAGACTATTTTAGAACAGCTTTCACAGAGTATGCATTTTTTGGCGTTCCAGTTTAGTAGGTTCAGGTTATAACAATCATGATCATCGGTCCCGTTGTTTCATTAGCAGTTGCAAAAGTCTCTTCTGATCAAATTTGTGGAAGTTAAAATCGAATGTTTACAACTTGGTATTCTGTTAATAGTCGGCGAAAAGCTTGCTTGGTTCAGCTTTGAATCCTTGATAGTTGGGGGCATTTTGTTGCCTGAGTGTATACTGTTTTACTTCCTTTAAACTGCCATTCATATCTAAAGTATAAGAACGCCATGATCTAATCACTGCTGTTTTCGAATTATTCACACTTTTATTTTCTTAATCTTTAAGCGGTTTGTAAGCATTATATTTTACACTGATTTTTGTTTGATTTTCTACCCAGAGCGTCCATCAACACAGGCATTACGCGGAGAAGTTGTAGTAGGAACTGTTTGTTGTGAAATAAACGTAGGTTGTGGCTTTAACAGTGGGTTTTAAAGCCGCAACTTCTATCCGCGTGTTTTAAATCGTGTTTATGACGTTGCTCAGCATTTACTAAGCATGTGGTTTTTCTGGTGCCTTTGTGCTGCACTTTTCCGAGTCTTCCACACCCAACAGCTTCAAAACTTTTTCAGGCAAAGAAAAGAAGATGCAGAATGTCAACGTGCTGAATACAGATGTCGAGTGCGACGAGGAAATGGCGACCGACCATAGCAACAAATTTCCACAAATGGTTGGCGCGCGTTTAAACAACGGCGAGTTTTTCGGTAATTCAAGCTCTGCTGAGGTACCCAGCCGGAGAAGACAATCCGAGGAAGGGTAGTAATGCTTGCCTGTGTTGCAGTAACATGTGATATGTTTGTCTAACGAACCACTTCAAGACACCCCTGCTTTAGTTAGAACTTGTCAGGAATAACATAAGAACTTCGAACCAGTGTCTGATGAGTCGTCATGCGACAAATATCTGAAGTTCCTGTGCAGCTTTTGTGCTAGTCGAAATTTGCAACGGAGCAAGTCGTCAACAATTGCTTTCATTGCTTGTTTCTGCCTTCAGTATTGTGAAACCACTGCTTGACACGAAATACGACAAGTTGAAGAAAAGCTCCCACAAGCAGACCAATATTTTGGCTGACATCATGCGACAAGGTTTGTCTGTTTTCATTTTTATCACTTCATTTAATGCATCACTTTGGGCAGAGTTGATTACCGACGTGACGTTGAAGCACCGCAAGCCCCCCACTTCACACGCGCGTTTTTCGTCGGAACGATTTAAGTTACCGAACTTCGTTTGCCTTGTGGGCCTGGCCCGGGAAAGGTGTTGCTGATTTTGCTTCTTGATCATGGTGGATAAAGGAAACCCGAGCGATTTAGCTTAGGGTTTTGAAACCTTGGAACTGGACTAAAACGTTATGGCATGACCTCTAGTTTTCCCATAAGTTTTTTTTCTCTCAACTTTAACTGTAGATGTGAATAAACTTAACCCTGCTCTCTTAATTATACAAAGGAAACAGACGAATTAGTTGGGTGTGCGTAAATTACAAGTCCGATATGATGTTGGGTATTCAATGAACTTCGTTTAACTGGTTTATTGATGTCCAGATCTCTTCTTTGGTGTATTATCACTTGCAGCTTTCGTTGTCCAACAAGCAAGTCATTCGTTAAATTGCCTTCACTCTTGTATTGGCAACCGATGATAAGAAGTCAAGCTACTATGTTTATGTGTTTTGTTTTCAGTGCGCGTAACTCTCACATTGAGTAAAATGGACGTTTTTTTACTCCAAAAAGTATACTGTAGTTGTGTGTTCGGTTGGCGAGTGAAGTTTAATCACCTTACAGCAACCGGCCTAGCTGATGGGTAGACAGCGTGTTCGTATCTCACATCAGGCAGTCGCGCTTGCGGCGATCCGCTTGTATTCAATGCGGTTTTTGTTGCGCGTTTGTTTACGTAAACGCCTCAAATGTTTCGCCCTATAGTCTGTACTTGTATTTGATGCTGCCTGCTTGTGTTGAAGACGGCCACCCTTTCTTCGGGTTACAGGTGGATGCGAAAACGACGACGAGCTCTTATGCAAGAAGCAGCACATGTGCAGTGGTGACCCAGACCTGGGGCGCTCTGCTGGCCTCCCGTCGTGCTCCCCCTGCTCAAAAATGGCCGCGGGCCGTGTTTCTTGGGAGAAGTCGCCGAGCGCAAAAAACGCCATCAAGTCGCCCCTGTATCACTGCTACGAAGCCGAGTCGGTCGTCAGCGACCTTTACCCGAAGGACGTGGGTAGCGGGGGGTATTTTTCAGACGGCGACGACGTCTGCGACGAGACCCCGTTGCGGCGCTTCAACCGGGTCCCGGCGGGACTCGCTTCGTCCGTTGCGACGCAGCTCGCGACGTTGCAGCCCGGTTGCTACGAGACGCCGCTCCGGCGAAAGAAGATCTTCTCGCTGCGGAAGAGCGACTACCTGTGTCGTCGCAAAAGCGGCTTAACGTCGCGGCTGCAGCGCGCGCACGACGGCGAGGCCAAGATAAAAAACAATGCGACCAACAACGCCGCGTCGTCCGGGTGTCTGGTCGAGAACGATGCGAGTTGCGGACTTCATTCGATATCCGGCGATAGAAGTAAGTCTCGACGCTCTTCACGCAGTCTTGGAATGTGACAGTAAGCTGGTGTGGTCAAAGCGCTCTGCATAGCAACGAGGCCCGTAACTAGCTTGGGACACTAGGAGGGGGGAAGAGTTTTCTGGGAGGGGCCCAAATTTTTTAAACCATGTCCAATACTTTTAAACTTTCCAGGAGGGGCGAAAAAAATTTCGTGACGAACCTGATGGCGACCGGTGTGAAAGAGAGCGCGAAGTATAATCGGCGTTCGTCGAAATCGGATGAGGAGATCAGCGAAGCTTAATTGTCGTTTTTCAAGTTAGCAGGAACTGCAATCGATGCTGCCTGGCTGCTAGTACCTGCTACAGGACAAGAGAGCCTCGACGCTTACTTGCTTGTCGCGCGCAACTTTCGCCGCCGTTGCGCATTTTTTCTGCAAGAGAACGCCGGCGAGCGCAACAACGCCTCGTGACGTCGACTTGTTTAATGGGCGTCGTTGCGCTAACGTCATGCGGCTTAACTGGTGTGTGGAATGAAGCCGTTGTGTAGTCTTGTTTTTCTTGCAAACGTGCGATGTTGAAGGCGGCTGAAAAGACAAAAGCTTTCATTGACAGTCGTGGCGTCGATCCACAAGACGTGCCAAGGGAGACAGACTAAGGAAATGCAAGCAAAGGTCATTAAAACTCAGTGACAACTTTTCCAGCTTCGCGTAGTGATATCAAGCAGGATATGAGTAACGATTAATTGCCTAGAAACCCCACCCGCTACCTTTAAGAACCATTACCTGACAAATTTGTGCTAAACCAAGCTTTTGCTTTGCTCTACCCTGTGATGAGTCAGCAAAAAAGCTGTTCAGTTCAGCTTGTGTCGCTGTGCACGGTGCAAGCTCGTTCGCCAAACCAAAGGCCTGCAATAATTATCGATTTTGGCTTAGTGTGATGAAGCCGGTGCTGAGTTCAGCTCATCTACTCGCCAGGTTGCAATGTAATGCCAAAGACCCAGCGTTCCTTGGAGTTGTTTTGTTAACATCTTTTTTTGCAAATTCATGCTGACACAGCAGAAAACCACTTGGTCGAAACACACGTCACTGCCGAACAAAGACTGTTCACGGGGCTGTGCGATTGTACTGCAGCTGGTTACGGCGTCAGCTGAACTGCGGTTGCATTTGCCGCAGGTTCCCTTGTAGAAAAATTGACCAACATACTCGTGAACGAAGATGGCGACGACTCACGTGACGTTGCCATGGACGACGACAGTGAGGCCAAAGGTGACAACGCGAGCAATATCAGGTGAAGAAACATTTCCATAAGATTCAAAGCTGTCGTCGTTGTTATGACAGCGGTTTACGTACGAAAGAATTCGTTGTTATGACAGCGGTTTACGTACGAAATAATCGTTGTCCAAGAGATGGTGATGACTCTTTGTTTGTCACTTCATTTAACGTCGCACGCTTTTCGTGCATGCGATCGATGGCGCGTGACCTCTCTGCGTTCGCTTTATCTACAGAGGCGACATCTGCGGCCAAACTACAAGTGAGGCTGACAAAATGTGGATGAAATACACGGAGAAAAATAACTCGGTAAATCCACTGCTTCTTTTGTTACCGTTGATCTTTTACAATTTCTTGCGACTGATAAAACGTTATGACCTGAGCCTGACGTTGAGCGGCATTTAGTTGAGAACTGCGTGATTTCGAAAAATATCAAAAGTTACTGAGATCGCTTTCAGACCTTTCTGATTTCAAATCAACTCGTTTCCAATAAACCCACGTACGTTCAATGTATTCGCGAAACCTTCAACCTGTTCAATGTGGCTCCTCCCCAACAGCTCTCGCGTTCAACGCAGGCGATCGTCGAAACCTTCCAAGGCCAGCTGGTGAGCGTCGTCAAATGCTGCAAGTGCGAGCAGAGCTCGGTCACCTACGAGCCGTTCATGTACCTGTCGGTGCCAATACCGCATGCCCTGCTGGCTTCCTACGGTAAGCGAGCTGCGCGACCGCTTGCGGCAAGGTCCTGAGAAAACGCGCACAGTCAATGACTGCATCGTTTCGAGCTGCGCGTTTCGTTTCGCTCAGCGTCTTATGATTACATTGGTTCTGGTCGCGCCGATAAGTTATTGATGTTTTGCACGCCGTTATCGATCTGTCGCTCGGCAGCCTGGCTGTCAGTTGACAGATGGTGGTTTCGAACTTGCGGATATTTCTGCGCTTGCCAGCAGGAGGAAATGCGATGCCTTTGGCAAATTCAACTCGATTATGGTTTTTGTTGCATCGCTTTCTCTGTGTATTTCGCCAGCAACACGTGACACGGTTTGACATGCCTTGCATTGGTGTAGAGGCGTATTTGTGATTGCCAGTCTAAATGTACATTCCAGACTAAAACTCGTTGTTTTCTGCTCAACGCTACATGCATTGCAAGCTACATGTAGTTTACCGTCCTGAGATATTTTGCTCAAAGGAAATGAACTCTTTTAGTAGTAGGTAATAGGTATATCCTTAGCTTCTTGAAAATTTCATCAAGCTGAACTGAAATTTTTAGTTGTTTTAACCCAATATTTAGCACTTTTCACACAAAATCAACACTGCTTAGATGCCAATCCACACTGCCAACTTGCAGCAACAATATTAGGCTGAAAAGCTGCGCATCTGCCATAAACACCCAATGATACTTACCGATAAAGCATAAACTAGGCCTCGCAAAAGTTGCGAGGGCAGAAGTCCAACTTTTTAAACGTAAAGCAGCCTGTTGACCCCCGTACCGTGTAGGTGGCAGGCTCCCTTTAAACATTTTTAATACTCAACGTGAGCTCAAGAAGCGAACCCATCGACGTGTATCTTTAGGTTTATCCGGTTTATTCAGATAAATATTTTGCGAAAGTATTTAAATACTTGCTCTGAAAGGCATTCCCAGTTTTTTTTGTAAAATTTGGTCATTGTTCTGTAACTCGCCATTCGAACAAAAAAGGGTAGCGTGCTGGTGAAACTCCTGTAGGCCACGTGCGCGTCCTGTATCGAGCATAGAAATGATTTCTCAGCAGTTTAGGGGCGGATCCAGGGGGAGACGATTTGAGCAATCCCCCCCCCTAAAACCTACGAAAGTATCTTTATTCACCATAATTTTCTACAATTCGGAAAACAACATTCGCGATATAAGCCCATTCTATCGTCCATTGTTTTGTCACAGAAGTGTTGTGAAGTATAGTTCATCTCTTTTGCAGTAGTGAACCCGTAATGAGACTTGAATGCCAAATATTACTGAAATCGCCCCCCCCCTAAACTTAATGGCTGGATCCGCCCCTGCAACAGTCGCTGACGATTCCCGCCCTTAGGACGCGTCACTGTCTTGTTTTCAAAGAACTCTGGTTAGCGCCGTTGAAAGGAGAGCCAAGCAGCCATTCGACTCACGTTTCCAAGCACGGAAGAGTTCAAGATTTGAAAAACGCTCTTGACGAACAGTGGGCTTCGCTCGGTGGTCCGCGCCCGGACATGACCCGCTACTCTCTTTGCGAGGTGAAGGACAACAGGATCCTGCGCGTCTTGGTAAGCTCCTTGAGGCGTCATGTCCAGGGGTCCTTACTCCTCACGTGCTCATCTGTTGAACCGTGACCCTTTATTTTCGTTCAGGAGGATACGGCTCTGATGTCATGTCTTGTCGCGAAGACGGGTCATCTGGAACTTGTGGAAATCTGCGACGTGACAAATAATTCTGATTCAAATTCAGGTTGTGAGGAGCTGTGAGCCTTTCACGTTATGTATGTTGTTAACAACTGTGCTTGTACTCTATTGTCTGCCCCCCCCCGGCAATACAAATTTGACCCCGATTCCGTTTAGCGCCGCACGCATTTGGAAATCACTGTCATCTGAAACGTAGGAAATACTTCGTAAGAAGCAACACCGGTGTAAAAGTATCAGTCTTTTTCATTTTGACCCGGTAATGAAAAAAGTAATGATCATTCTGAACGCTGTCAATGTGCACCCCGTTAAGCTCTTGGGGCGATAACTTGCCCTCAAAACAACTTTCGGTTTAACGAAGACCGAACAAATGCAAGACGCCTACACGCAAGAATGTTTTTGCTGCGAACAACATGCTTGCCTTCGTTCCCGGGGCAGTTTGACAACACTTTCCGTTACACAGGCCCTCCTCGCGCGCAAAGTTCGTGGAATAGCTGTTGCATTTGCTTGGAGGATTTCGCTGACTCAGAGCTGATGTCACATCCGGCTGAGTCGTGTTCAGTAATGATCTGTCGAGTGTGCTTGCAGGTCGGTGATAGTGTATAGCGTGCCATGTCACACTGTCTGGCTGTTTGACTGAGCGCTTGAAGTTCCTGTCCATGTCACGTTGTAATGACGTGGCAACAACGCAACCCATAACTAGGACCCGCCTGTCACCCACAAGGCATCAGGGTCACACTGTGGTGCGAAATGCATTGCACGTGGAACAGAGGTCAACCGCGTTTCTGCCATTTTCTAAAGACCGTTTTCCCTCGTTGCATGTCGCTGCTCGTTCACAACGGTTCGATCGATCGATCACAGTCGTCGGTGGATCATTACGGCTTCGACAACTTCTCGTGCCCCATCTGCCACCAGTCCTGCTCCCCGGCCGAATTCTACCAGCTTGCCGACAACAGCCAGTCTCGGTACTTAACTAAGAAGCTATGCTTGCGCGCAACCACTTGTGTAACGGGTGATTGACCTGTGTGTTGTTTCTTGGCCCTACCTATTTTTTTTTCGGTCATAGACTGAAATGATTTTGAAATTACCGAAATAAATTAAGTCTTTTCGCTCAGAATGTCTGAAAATGTAGTCGAATGAGCACTGCTACGGCGAGTTTTAATACAACTGTGAGGCAAATGACCGAAACGTGTCAGTGTCCAAAATGTCTCAGCAAAAATGACTGAAATATCTCAGTGAAAAAAAACAGGGCGCTACCTGGGAAAACGGGAGGTATATCGTTTCGCTTGTCCTTCCCTAAAGCACAACACACCTGAGAATTTTTTGGCATCTTCTTCGGGAAGTACCGTCTGCTACTGGTTCCATGCAAGTAACTTATTTACTCCGCCGAGCACCTCAACTCAATATTGCTGGAACGCTCTTTCTCCGAATAGTGCCATTGTTATTTGCCAGTCTATCTTCGAATACAAAACTCTAATTAAAATGGTACTTTGGATCTTCCTTAGTGTCCAGCGCAGAAAACACAGACAGTATTTTTCTTTGATGCATCCGCAATTAAAGAGTGTACGAGGTCGAATATAATCTCCCGCAATCGCTGAAAAACGAGTCTATTCTAGTTTCGGAGTCCCACACACGCGACCGTGCGAACAACAGGCTTTGAGCCGGTATTTTTGTCAACAGGGAAGTGATCGTGTCGGTTAACTTCACCTGTCTCGACGAAGGTGGGCGTGTCGTCGCGCTGGCTCCACCCACTCTGCTGCGAACAGCCGCCACTTTCACAAGGAAGGAACTTCAAGAGTGGCTGCGCGAAGTAAGATCAAGATTTTGTGTTTGCTCGTTTTTTTGTTACTTCTTCCGCGGCATCTATTTGGTTATTATTTGTTGCCAGCCCAGTATCAACCAAGTTTCGAGCACGCCTTGTCCTTTGGTGCCGAATATCCGGGTTAACTTCGCTATTTAATCAACGCCAAAGCAAACCTTAGTATCTTTCCATCGTGATTCGTTCCGTGTGTTGCAAATTTCAATCAGTCGAACACCAATTGATGTGCAAGGCACAGCAGCAACGTTCCAATGCTTGCTTGCAGCTTGTGCCTGAAGCCTTGGCGGCATGCAGCAACTACGAGGTCGTGACCTGCGTCCTGGGCGGCGCTTCGTGTTCGCGATGCAGCCTGATGCCACCGTGCAAGGGCTGTCTTCTTCCGGCCGGTGACGACGTGGTGCTGCAGCCCGGCGACAACATCGCTTTGAGGTGAGTTGTCGTTGCTCCTGCAGGTCGGGATGGCTGCCCGCGATGCGTTTGGCTGCTTGCCGCCGTGAAAACAAACCTTTAATTGTTTAACGGCTCTGCTGGAGAGAAACCCTGAAAGTGTTTTTTCGACCCTTTGTTGCGTCGCATTTTTCAAGATTTAATTTCCACTTACATACCTGACGCGCAGCTTCGATGGNGGTTGGTAGCTGTTTTTTTCGTTGAGACGTTTCGGTCATTTGTCTCACAGTTGTATTAAAACTCGCCGTAACACTATTCATTAGCCTGTATTTTCAGTCGTTCTGACCGANTTGACTTAAATTTTTCGGTCATTTCCAAAACATTTTGGTCTATGGCCGAAAAAACACCAGGTTGGTAGTTGTTAAACTTGTGGCNTTCCTGAAACTCTCATCGCGAAAGCCTTCCACAGACCTTGCTCAAGCCGACTATGGTCTGATGCGCTGTGCTGTCGATTCGCCAACTATCAATCGGCTTTCGTCCGTCGTTTTTTACTGTTAANANACCNCCGTGCTTGGCCATCTACACGTNACTGCTTCAATTACGCGAGAGACTGCGGTCTGGCAGTTTGCTCTAAGCGACNCATCAATCATCTTTGGCAACTAATTTGCTGATCAAAATCTNTGCGGCGTTTCAAATAGTTTTGCGCGGAACCGCGTGCTTTCGCGGGCGCACATACCTGAACGTCACCTGGCAGATGTGCGAAGGATTCAGCNAAGTTGTGATGCTTTCGCAGGTTCCCGAAGACGTTTCTCGGCAGTGCTCGGCCAGTCGCNGACGCTCGCAGTTGCAAAGAAGCCAGTCCTGTTACCCTGGAAGCATGTCTGGAAGCGTTCGCGGAGAAGGAGGTTCGTTTCAGCTCTTATATTTCTTTCCTTCTGTGGTGCGCTTATCCTGCAACGTTTTCCCGAAAATTTCCTCTTTGTTTTCGATCTCATGTTTGCTGCTGTTGTCGCAGGTCGCATAAAATACGCGCTCTAATTGCGTGGTTTCGTTGATGCATCTAAAAATAATCAACATCGCAAACATCGTCTTGGAAACAGAACAATAAGTGCCAACGTCTACTTCCTAATAATCACCGCTGGCTTACCCAAATTTCCGTCGGTACTTTCCATCGCGCCCAATCGCCGATTCAAGCAAAAAAAAGGAAAAGTCCCACGCGCGAGGCATAAGTTGTGCTGGCAGATGATAAAACGATGCCGATTTTGCGCATTTGAACGAAGGCAGCGTTTCTCAACCGGTGGGCCGCGAAATGTTCCGAGATAATTTAAATATTTTTTGAAAAGAGTTATCAACTGCATTTTTTTAGAAAAAGTTATGAATTGCGAAAGCCAAAAATGTATTATTGTCGCATTTCATCCAAGGAATGCTCCCATTTTTAACCCTGGATTGCTATTGTGGGTTCCACAAACCCAAGGCAAGCGCGGTGACCACGTGTTACATACGTAAGGACGCGT
>JGI24159J19872_10011870_pt1 | contig 11397 bp, 5 predicted proteins | sample Ectturendosymbi4_FD_19872 | JGI IMG/M metagenome (IMG submission 19872) | reverse complement strand
CCTAATTAATCATTATTTGATTAGCGACTGGATATTGCCTTGTAAGGCGTTTTTATGGGGTTTTTAGTCATGATTCTTGATTACACCATTAATGGAAAGTTTTCTGTAATTTTTCATGACATCATTCTTGGGGGCTTTCTTTCAGCCTTGATTGCTTCTTTTCTTCGTTCTTAGCTCTTTGCTTTTCTAAACCAAATTTTATTTGATTTAGTCTGTATACAGTTTGTCTTTGGGTTCCAGACTGATCTGTCTGAAACTTTATGTTGCTTGGCAACGCTGTGTATACGTGGTGTTTTGCTTGTCACGTTTTTCGTGCTTGACTGTTCACGGCCTTTGTGTTGCCGTTCGGCANGTCTTGTTCTTGTCGTTGGACGTTTGGACTTTGCTTTCTTTTGGTGAAAGCAACATTTAATATGTACAGACCAGAATGTGTCTGCTACACACCCGGTGGACAGATGAGCGCTGAGTGGAACAGGTGTCCACGCTCCATAACACGGTGTTCTAGAGACAGTGTGGCTTCTTCACGATGAAGCTGAGCAGGTTAGGTGCCCGCGAGAAGAGAAAGATTTTCCGCTGGTGCAGGACGAAAGCATATAAACTTTAAAATAGAATAAAATTGTGGAGAAACTGTTGCAAATAGGTAGTTCGCCAGTTTCTTGACCCAGTCGTTGTTTAACAATATACCTGCAAATTCGTGAGAACCGCGGTGCATGGCTCCCAACCAGTAACGCTCTCGGTGACTTTGGATAGTTAGTGCAGTTAAACCTTAAACAGGACAATGTTAGTTTGACTGTTACGTTACCAGTCCTGTATCTTGTGCTTTATAACCTTTGTTACGAACCATGGAGTTGAAAGTGCATCAAATGATTTGGTTCCAGAGAAGAAAATATAGTTTTTATATTTGGAATAAATTCAGAATTTTAGTGCTGTATATTCGAACCTGCAGTAATCTCCCTACTGGAAACTGAAATTGCCCCTAAATCTGGTATATCATAAAATCGCCACCTGTGGGCGATTTCGCCTCCGCTGAAGACCAATGTTCCAAATAATCAAAATTTAAAATGTTTTCTTGTCTGATTTCTGTTAAGTTTTTGATAAACCACATTGGTATGGATGTGGAAAATAGTATTGAAAAAATCAGGAAACTTTGCTGTTTGTGCAGTCTGTTTGTAATAGTTAGAAATAACTAAAATCGAGCTAAACCTGCCTGCTAACATAATTGAAATATCTTGCTTTGGAAAAGCATTTTCAGTACTTACTACGAAACATGATTGCATTTGTAAACTATAGTAGATCAAGAAAAATACTAATGAGTGTAACTGACATAAACAACGAAAGAACAATAGTTAAAGCATCGTTCACCTGACGTAGATCCGTTCAACCAGCACAATTTTTGATTTTATCCGAATACCAAACACAGTTTCCGCAGCATATTGGCTGTAGAACGTTGCAGGATGGATGTGTCTGGTTAACTTGCTCAACAGTATTTGAATAGGAAATCAAATCTTTTTATCGGATGTGTGAGGTGCAGCTAAAATCTATCAGGAACTTGTTTGTACAAACTCAAGTTGAATAGCATTGCCATGAGTAAAACCGATGTCAAAGTCAGAGGCGAATTTTCATTTTTGGGGCTATTTCAAATTGGGGACCCTTCTGGAAGGTTTGCGAGTACGACGACTGATGTCATGCAAAATAGCACTACACGCGCTCGTTACATTCACTGAACAAGTTGTTCCAATTCAAAAACATATTACTTTATTCTGAATTCCCTCGATATCAGGAACAAAAACAGTCACAATGAAACCAACGAAAAACGTAGCGGTGAAGTTGCCTGTCCACACTCCCATTACATATTTACTGAGTACCTCACTGGCTTCGTGCAATCTGAAAAATGGATTCAAGGGTTTTGTTCCACACATTATACGTAGCAATAACCAATTCTCAACGCTATAAAAAGACAATGCCTAACGTCATTCACTTCAATCCTTTAGGCTCATTCTTCTATACTGGAGATCTTTTCTTAGCGGCATAGTAAAAAAAACGCACGTTGAACAAAAATAAAAACGCAGATGTTCACAGAAATGCTGGAAATTGTCCTTACTCTCAAAATTTTGGGGCCCCCCGAAATCGGGGGCCCTAGGCTTAAGCCTTTTTAGCCTAATGGTAAATCCGCGCCTGGTCAAAGGTATTCACTTTTACTGGAAACCATCACGAATATAAGTTGCTTTAATCAAATAAAGGGAAAAGGAAAACTTCTGATAACTAAAAAGATATATACTATAATAGCTGTAATTGCAATGAAAATATCTGATAGGTCTTGCAGGATGCAGATCAAGTTATGTGTAACTTTCACCATATTTTAGATTCACTAAAACATAGCTAAGAGATGTTTCAATGAAGCTAATCCCTTGAATTGAAGTGAACGCAGAAATAAAAGTAACTTTATGTTCAGGTTGCCAAAGTACTTTCTGCAGAAAAGATGCCTTTGTCGACACTGCATCATGCTATCGACATCCAATCGTGGCTTTGCTGCGCAAAATGTTTTATATCATTCAGCGCAAATTACTCTCAAAGTACCTGTTCTATACTTTGACCACTTTTCTGCTACATACAACAAAGTTTTGGAAGATGTGGTGGTCGGATGTACGTGTACCTTTCGTCGAAATCCTTGAAATTGCTATAATACAGTAAATTCGCTCTTTCTGTGTATTTGCTTGTGTACAGTATTTCCTCTTGAGAATTCCACATCTGTTGCCATCCACGCATTGTTTGATTAATTATTGCCGAAATAGCAAAAACTTCATGCACATTTCAAAACAAGCAATATCCTGTCAGATTAAACGTTTGCTGATTTTCGAAAAGCTGTAAACTACGTTGTTGCAAATATTTTGTTTTTTTATGGGACAGTTGCACATATATGCTGTCTCAACTAGTCAGTAATTAATTCTCTTAGTACTGTCAATGACGTTTCTTGCAGGGCGCGTTTGCTGATAGTTCAGTACGTGGCACAAGGCGTACAATAATTCATAACTGAAAGCTGTATAACATTGTAGAAGTTAACATAACCTGGATGTAAATTCTGAAAGCTTGAAACAATGAAGATTTTGAAACCTGGGTTAACATAAGCCATTGGTAATCAGTCTCACTTCAGGTATTCTGGAACACATAGCTCTAGCGTGGTTCACGGCGTTCCGTAGACGGCGGAACACAACCTCACATTCTATATATGTTGCGGAGCTGCGGTGTTTCAACTTACTCCGCACGTCCAACTCAACTTTCCTCACCTTCCCGTGGCATATTCCCTGCAGCAAGTCACTGCTACCTAAGGCTGCCCAACCGCCGGAGCGTCAGAGGCGTGCAGAGGGAAGAGGCGAACGAGGCGACGGGTCAAAGCATCCAAGGCGGGGAGACAACCAAAGAGTGATATAACAAAGATTATATTTTATCATAATGCTGTCACTAGGTGTTTATTCGTATTGTAAAGCTACTAACACCTTCTGCATGGATCTGATGGAAACCTTGCTTGAGAAGGCATGCAAATGTATGTTAGTGACCAGAAACCTGAAGAACTGCCATCGTTAAGGCCTCAAACCTATCCCCTTTCTACTCTTTGTAGTCTGACCAATTTCAGCTAGCCTATTGTTAATCTTCCATTTGTAGTCTTCAAAACATCTGTAGATTGTCTCTAGACAAGAGCCTGGGTTCCTCAAATTTTGAAGCAGGTTTAGAAATGGTCAACTATTTTTCACAAGCTGCACAGTAAATAAGATCACTGCTGGTGTCTCAAACAATCTAGTATACTGTACAGTCCCGTCGCCACGGGGGGGCTTTTTGGGCCTTTTCCCCGTCAAATAAAGGTTTCAAGAACCCCAAATTGAATTATGAAGCATTATAAATAGGCAGAGTTTTTATCAAGTTAAAGATTGTCAAGCTCGCTGAACAAATGTAAAGATCCCAATTCAAAACTTTCTGGCAACGATTCTGATCCAAAATGTGTGTATAAGATATACCCTACACCCAGTGCAGGATTAACAATAGTAGCAAATGTAGCAATTGCTACGGGCCCCGCGCTTTTGGGGGCCCCGCGGTCCGTTTGTGTTAAATTTGTTCTTTACTATGCAAGGGTGGATATTAGAATTTAGGTGCCTGAGGCAAACTCTCCGAAAGGGGCCCTATATTTTATATATGATATGCAGAAACTTTATTCGCTGAAAGCAAGTTAAATTTTTCATTTTGTCTGGGAATTTGCTTCTGCGTGGAAGTCAATTTCACACTGTGAATTGTTTGAAGTCATTTGATTTAAATTGTTCTTTAACTACACATTAAAGTTGCATGTGACTTGCTTCAGAGCTTAAATGTGGTTCTTGAAAGAGCGGTTAATAATTTTTTAAAGAAAACAATGCAAAAACTAACTGCGGAATTCTTGAAAGGGAGCTCTCACGGCATCTCCGAAATAGGGGAGCCAGAGGCAACCGCCTCGTTCGCCTCACCTAATATCCACCCTTGTTTATATGAATAGAATTTTTCAGTCCATGAAGTCACTATTTTGCTAAATTTGTCATAAGAAATTAGATGAATGTTTTCAATTGAATGCTTTTACTTTAGAATACTGTGATTTGCAAATTAAAGTTTTTTACAGTTAGCCTATTTGCAACATTATGTGACCACTCAAGCAATGAGTCGTAATTGCAGCAATTTGAAGACATTTCCTGATTTTATTGTTATGAATGGCATTAAAAAATATTATTACATCATATTGACTTGTTCTATAAATTGCGTTACCTTTTTGGTGCTTTCGATTCGAAATGATTTGGCCAGTGGAGCCAAACCTGGGGTTTTGCCCCCAGATTTGCGGTTTTCAATGCCTTTCTGTTTTTTTGTCTGGAGATTTGGTGTTTTCAGAAATTAACAGCGTAACACGATGGTTTAAGATAGGGTATGATCAAAATCTATTTCTAGTCTCATCTTTCCTTATCTTGTTTTATCAAGGTACGTTAGTCTTCAGCATAACTGATGAACAAGCTACTGACACTGTGGAAGCTGTAAATATTAGCCAGGCCCAATGAGTTCAAGTGACAGAGATCCTAATGAAGTAAGCCTAAACAAAAAGATTAAGTTGTACACACAGCAATTTTAAGAGGAGTGGTTAAAATATCCAAATTTCAAAGGGTAGCTATAGAAGGACACTAGGAATAAATATTTAAATATTGTAAATTCTGCCAGATCACAGATCATATGATTTGCGCATTTATTTAACTCTCATGGAGACCAACTGCAGTGGAGAACGGTCATTTTCGAAACTTAAGATGGTAGAATGAACAAAGTAGCACCGTTAGACAAAACAAGCTGAACAGCCTGATATCAAAGAGTATAGATAGAGCATGGACGTCTATGTGAAATAGACGCTACCAGTATCATAAACAAATTCGCAATGACAAAATCTAGAAAATGCAATCTTAAGTAGGTTGCTACTTTTGACAATCGACCTTGGCACTTACTGAGACTACACTGACGAGATAAAGCAACGATCAAATTTGTTGATGGATTTGTAAGCGATAATTACTGACAATTTGTTGATGAGAGACAATTTGTTGATGAGTCTGTAAGCATTAATTGCTGCCTCGGCACTGTACTTGTGAGCTGTACAGTAATGTATTCCTTGGTAAAAAGATACGTATTTTTGTTAAAAAGATATTTAGTCCATAATGTCCACCAGTTCCTATTTAGGACCAGTTTTTTTCTACTTACGAAATTCAGTATGCATAACGGTATTCACATGGATATCCACAGAATTTATGATTTAACAGTTGTTCACTTATCCAAGTGTATTTTAACTTAGGGCCCCGCGCTGTGTATATGCTACGGGCCCCGCGCTACCTTAATCCGGCACTGCCTGAACCTACAGCAAATGCTGCGCGCTAGTATTTGACACTTTTGTTGCTAGTAGTAGCTAGATCAGGCAAATAAATGCCTAAAACGTATTCCCGTCCTCAGGGCCGGATTTAGATGGTGGGGGGCCCCATGTGCGGATCGGATACAGAATCTTTAGGTAGGGGATGGCCGATGAAGCCACTAGTATTTCCACGGACCATATTTATTAATATTTATGACGTAATGTTGTGACGTCGCGTTTGTTAACTCAAGTGTAACAAAACATTGTGATGCAACATGATAATTGACAATGATTAGCGATTTGTTAAGCTGTTGCAAAACCAGTCATCAGAAGCATCATGTTTCCTTTTTATGAAATTTTGCTTGAAAAAAGTTTCTTGGCTATCCAACGTTTTCATCATCTCTAAACGTCAGTCCTCGATCATCAATAAATTTTACGACAGAAACCAAACGTTGCAGAAGCGATTTCCAATGTTGTTGGCATTGACTGACCTGACTGGTTAGCTCTGTATTAATGCTTCATAGTGATTAATTGCATATGCGACTAAATGTAATCGTGGCATCTTTATGTTCCATTGATTGCTCGTGGCTCCTCAACGTGCTTCCAGTCGCAGATTCCTTTTCTAATAAGGAAATGCGCACATTTAGTCATATCCGCGACACGCGCACATCAATCTACACGTGAAACAATAAATACAAGTTTGTGAAGGAGATAAACAAAGCCAGCTTCTTTCAACGACTTCGGCGTTGTGGTTCTGGCGCCGAATGAGATTTGTGGTGCATTTTCGTGATGAGTTCCTGTCTTTTCTGTGTTGTGGAACATCATGTTTCAAAAGTAACTTTTCGTTTTTCAACCAATGCTCCCGCATTTTTTTCGGTTCTGTGGATGCTCAGAGACCGATATCTTTGTCTCCAGTGATAGCGTCAGGCAACTCATCCATCGTGTTTTTCGATGATACTTCTTGACGTTCTTCAGCTGCTGCACCGCTGGTTAAACTAGGTCTATTGTCATTGTTACGTAGGCTAGATCTAAGTCAGTACCAACTTCGATTTTCTGTCCCCTTACAGGTTCCGCAGAAATAACTCCGCTGGATTTCACTGCCACCATAAAATAGTAACTTGAATGTTTATTGACTTAGCTGAAACTTCTTCCTCTCATTTTTGCCTCTTTTGCTTTTTGATGTTTTTTAGAACCACTTAGATAAGCTCTATACTTGTGAAGCGGACGATCCCCCTTTTTCTGTCCATGTTTATTTATTAATAAGCTCAATGGGGCTGCCATATGTTCAGCGGAAAAAGGGAGGACAATTTACTATTGTCACTTACTCGAGTGTATTATCTACACTCAACAAGTCAACCAACAAATAGGCCTATTGATTGTTTTAAGCTTTAAGGTAAAACGTTCAGTGTACAGTGTATACAATGTTTCATTCAAAACACACAAAACAAAACCCTTGTTTACTTAACCTATTTAGCCCATGAATATTTTTCAGATTTCTTATATTTCCTAAAAATGTAGAATCGTCTTTTACAATTTTATAAAACTGCTTTCATGAAAAATGTTTTTAATTGCATACCAGCTTTATACAAGAAACTGGTTCAACCAGAAAGGTTTCTCTTTCTTTTTATTTTGTGGCTGCATCAAGGAAAAAATCGATCCATGGTAGCATAAAGAGCCACAATGTTGAAGTAAAACTGTGCAATCTTTATCAGTTTTTGAAGCGTTTAATGGTATTGCAGGTTGCAAAATATTTTGCCCATTTATCATGTTCCATCGTTTTACAGTAAACTGCATTTGGTTGATGCTCTTTGTGCACGAACTCGAACAAGTTTCGGTATTGGTCAAACAGTTCACTTCAGCTTCATCAATAGAAAAATTTATATCAAGCAGATACTAGCCATATGATTTCATCCTTTTACCAATTAGTTGTTTGCAAACGGAGGAATCTAGTCAAAGCATTTTATATTCAGCAAATAAAGTGGTCCATTTCACCAGATGTGAAACACAAGACTTGTGCAATACAGATACATCTGACATGAATGAATCACAGTAATGATTCTTGCCTTCGCTGAATTTTCTTAGTGCTGATTTAAGTTGGTTTAATATGTATGTCTGATTATTTCGATTGAATTCTAGCCTTCACCGTAGCGAAACACTACACGACCTCAACAACTGATGCTTTTGACTTCTCAATATTCTGAACCACAAATGATTGCAAATATCTTAATGTAAACAGAATTCGCTCAAAGAATTTCCAAAAAAACATTTCAGAATAAGAGTTGGCTTGTCGATGGACATGAAGTATGATTTTGAAGCTGGGTACAATTTGAAGCATCCTTGGCAAGCTGCGATAAAGTGATAGCCACCTGGTTACGCCACGAAAAATAAGTTTTTGGGACTCAGATCCCACAAAGTCACAACAGTCTTTTCACTCTTCTTTGCGAACTGTGCAAATGCAACCACACGTAATTCACTCAGCCTCAAAAACATTTAGTTTTTGATCGCGTGGCGCGAGTGCATGACCGCATTTTTGCACCCCTAGATTCGCTATAACTTCTTGAAACAACTACACTGAGCTATGTACAATACACTGATCACTGTATCACGGTTCATCACCAAAGCTAGCACAATATGATGGCGTCAGCAGTCTGCACACTAATGCCAAGGTCATTGAGATACTGAAAAAAGATTTACCACTGCTATGTAACGATTGATGTGAAAGCATTCCTGCCTTTCCAGCCGAGAATTAACTCAACCAAAACATAGATTAATTAGACAACTCGCAAGGCCCTCCCATAAACTAAGCTTCGCCACCATCTCCTATCTTGTTGCAGTAGAGTACGGACAGCTTACTGTATGCAAAAACAATATATCATAGCCAGTGACGCAGATGGCGGGAGGCAGATGGGCAAACTGTCCCCCCTGGCAATCTAAATGCGAAAACCGCACCGCCATCTTAAGTGATATTTCAGTTTTAATGTGCGTTTGGTTTGCAGTAGGTTGTTTTTTTTGCATTTTTCGGGTTATTTTCCGGTGATCAAGCTTTTAGCATAGCCATCCACATCCGGATTCACGATCATTTCTCACGTTTTTTCCGAGTGTTGGCTAGTGGGCCCTGTACAGTGGCCAGTGGGCCCCTTTTAGCTTAGTTTTCCACCCTGACCCAAAGCTCTAGTTACGTCACTGATTACAGCTATGCGAAATAAGAATGCAAAAATGAGGACATTTCTCATGAAAAAAGTGGACATGTACTACAAAATACGGTCGTATAGTAGCCATACTTAGCAATGCTACTGATATGGGACCTATGCAAATGTGAGTAAAGCAGACACAAAATCTACCAGAAATGAGTAGAGACGAAAGCTAACGAGTTCTACGTGGCTTGGGTTGCAGTCACTAGATTCACCGACTTTCAGGAAACCAATATGTCTAATGGTTGTTTCGTCAAAATATTAAATATTCTTCAAGCGAAATGCTGCTGTTTGGCCGACCGGTAAATAATAGCGTCTACAAACAAACTTTTCTCGCTAAAAACGACTAAGTGGCACGCACATGTCGCACATATGGCTAAACACACGAACATGGTGGGGGGCCCTGGGCCCGAGCCCCTTGGGCCCCCCCTAAATCCGGCGCTGCCTGTCCTGGCTGTACTCTCTTGCGGCTGATTTTGTTTTTTGCAATTGATTATAGACAAAACACGAGGTTCGTTCAAACCTACGAGTCATAGCGTAAACATTAACTGCATTCTACTCTTCTCATTTATGAGCTTGCAGAAGTTTTTACTCGAATGAACAACATATTAGAAAACTTTTGCAAACCAGACTTTATTCTTTTGTGCAGATTTCAAGAATGTGATTCACTTTTGTGTAGTATATTCAAATGTCAATCTGTGTAATCCTTTCTTGTCCATATGTTTGATTTTCTTTACATACAGTAGTAAAAATGTGAATTCCTTTCAAAACGTTTCAAAGCTAGTTCTTGATTAGAAAGTGTTGGGGATAGAACAAATATTTCTGAAGGGTGCAGGAGTACTAAAGGTTTGAAACTCTTGTCATGCACACAGGGCCGGCCCGAGACAGTTCTGCACCCATGGCAAGCTTCAATATTTACGGTTCTGTTAAGAGCGTAAAGCTTGTTCAAACATTGCATTTGATGAAACTTCCTTGACTTTGAAGTTCTGCTTATTTCAGTTTCTTTTCTACATGTTTTTTGTAATCTAGGTTTATGCATATTTTTGTAAATGTTACAATACGGGATTTGTGGACTTTTGTATTTTTCAGAGCAATGTTTCATAGTCTCTGTGCAGGGACCGAGTTTGTGCAGGGACCGAGTTTACTAAAAGGTTTGGGGGGACAATCTTTATTGTTTGCGTTTGGATGACGTCACCATGTTCACTCAACCGTAGTACGACCTTTTTGTAAAATTGGCAAAATAGAGGGCACATCACATTATGGACTGGATATAATTTGGTGACCGTGGCCCCTATGGCTACGCCCGTGGCTGTGGTATAGCAACTAGTAGTATATACAAGTATAGAGTGGTGATATATCTAGATATCTAGCACTTAGCACTGTAGTTAATATGAAAACACGTTAATTCTGTGAGTTGGGCTTAAATAGACACAATTATACAATTGTGGTAAGTAATTCAAATTTGGTCAGTTTCGATGAATAAAATTTACTGCTTCTAACAATCACCACATATGTTAAATCAAAAACAAACCACCAGATCTTTGGTAATACTAGCAGTGCAACCAGGCGTGTAGCCAGAATTTTATTAGGGCTGGGGAAAACAACAACCAACCGAGTTTCAACATTTAAATATTTAACGACCGCAAAAGCCAATTGATCGGCGCGTACGTTTTTGGTTATAACTCGCCAGCTGCTGCACCTAGAGACGTGTTCAAACCCTTTGCGGATTCAGCAAGTCTAGTAGTTCCGAGTCAAAAAAACAATTTTCAGTTTTGGGTTTGGGGTTCTCTTGGGGGGCCGTCACAAGTGGGGGTGTTTTCGCGTTTTTATGGTTTTTATGGCCTACTTTACCCGGCCCTGGACGCCCATCGAAAGGGCCCACATTTTGGCCCAAATATTTTTACGAAACTATGTTATCTTACAAGTCTTTAGAGCCCTTGACTGGCTTTCTAGCATATCTGGATGAAAAATTATGCCACAAAAACCAAAAAGTAGTCAAAAATCCTACCCCTAAAAAAGGTAACCATGGGTGGATTCACAACCCTTTTGGATATGGCCATAACTCGCCGTTAGAACAGGCTAGAGAGCTGTTCAAACCCTCTAAAGATTCGTGAAGACTAGTAGTTTAGACTGATAAAAAACAATTTCAGCTTGAGATCATGGTTTTTTTGTTAATTTTTGCATATTCAGAGGTTGTTTATGCATATTTCTATGCGTTTGGATAATGACGTCACTTCCGGGGAGTCGAACCATCCATCAGATTTGGTGACTCGAAGTTTTTTTGGATTCTAGGCTTCAATACGAGTCTTTAGA
>JGI24159J19872_10011868_pt1 | contig 11400 bp, 7 predicted proteins | sample Ectturendosymbi4_FD_19872 | JGI IMG/M metagenome (IMG submission 19872) | reverse complement strand
CTTCTTCCTGCACTAACAGCAACATTTTTCAAGCACTCAGGATGCTGTTGTGCAAAAGCACACCAGTCATCCACAGTGTAGTGCTTATGGATAGCAACAAACGCATCGTGGTTTGCGAATGCTTGAGCCATTTCAAAAGTGCCAGTAGTATCCATATTAGCTGCCATGATAGGCACTCCTGTGTATTCTCTCCTAGAATTTCGGAACTTTATGTGTCTTGTTATATCAACTTGGCTTCTGCTGTAAAGAGTACTTCTTTTCGGGCGTAGAAGAACATCCTTGAAACCTAGTTTCATGTCAGTATCAATTCTGGGCATTTTCACAGGCTAAACAGTTAGAACTTGTAAGCTACAAATGTTTACATAATCCCCTTGTATAGATTTCCACAAATTAAGTCAAAACTCACATAATATTAAACGCTTAACAAACTTGCTAAAGACCTTACCAGAGCTTTCTAAGGTAAAAATATTTCCTCAAGACATCATAGTGTTTAATGTGCATGGCTTTAGACAAATTTAACCAATTCAAGTTTAAGGTATTGTTGGTTCCCACTCAGAATCGTCCACAACATTTCTCAAAATTATGGTGTATCAGCTAGTACCAATATTACAATGCCTTTCTACTCAGGATTGCAAATTTGTGAGCTCATTTTCTTCAAATTGAGAAGCAGCGAAATGTGCTGGAGAAAACAAAGAAACGTTTTAATGAACGCCTGAATGAACCTTTCATTAACAATACAATCTTTAACAATTGTGCATCAAACCCATCTTTCATTTATACAGGATTGAGTGTAATCAGTTTTGAAACTGATGTCAAGAAACAGCAAGTGTAATCAGTTTTAAAAGTAGTTTAAAGAAATAGCAAACATTTCACTGTACCAGTGAGTGGCAAACTGGTAAAACATCATCAACGTCTTTTCAACATCAGTGAAAATGAAAACAATAGTGATGTTCAAGTCATACGTTTGGAGGAAAAACTGTTATCAATGAGTTGACTATATGCAAATCCTGGCAATTTTCAATCATGACCTTAGTGATAGTAAACATTTGTCTGGTTGTAGATTAGTATTTGATGGAAAAGTGTATTTTTTTACAGTCATACACTGAGATTATTTTGAAATGATAAAAAAAATTCGGTTATGATGTCCAACTAACTAGGCTAGTGTATACTGTTATGGCGGATTTTAATTAGAGATCGACCGATCTGGCTTTTTTAGAGCCGATATCGATATATTGGCCATATATGGACCATAGCCGATACTGATAACTGATATTTCCAAAATTTTTTAATATTGTTTTCTCCTTTATTATCAAAAATGTAATGTGTTCTATGCCTTACCTTTTTATAAAAAACTTCAAAATTCAGGATTTATGAGCTAAATTTTTTCAAATTGCAGCAATTTCAATATTTTGCTATGAATTTTAATTGATCTGATTAATAATGATATTTTTGTTTTGGCTGCAACAGCTGACACATGCTTCATGGTTCATCTTGTCTGCTTGTTTGTTGCTGCAAGATAACTGTCTTGACTTGGTGGTTGGTTCATTGTGCTTTCTTGCGTAAGTGGTCTGGATACATGAGGAATATAACAGTGTTTTCTCAACACCTACTGAAGCCGATAAAATCGCCTGTTTTGGCCGATACCGTCAAATCCATTCATCGGCCCAATATAGCAGTCTATCTCTAGTTATAATAATATTATTGGACAAATGACCAAAATGTCTCAGCGAAAAAAACAGATTGGGAATGAGAAGTACTAACAGTTTACTTTGAACACATTCACTTTTTCATAAAGTGGTTAAAACTTTTAGCCTTATATATATAATCATTAACAAAAATATCATGAACGCATACCTGTCAAAGTCTTGTCTTCTAGTGTGAATCAGAATCACAGAATCTAGTAGTATGGCAAGAAATTCTGAGAAATGAGTTTAAGCACAACTATATACCAGGTCAATGCTATACTGCAGACCAAATTCTGCTTCTGATTTTGGTACCTTCCTGTCACAGTTTGGTGAACCACTAAATGAGCTTCCATTTGGTACAGCACTGTTAGTGTTCCATCTTCTGTGTGAAGCAGGTATTGTTTTTTTAGTACATCTAACTCCAATTTCTTATTATTTGAAACCTTCCATCCAACAATGAATGTGATCAAACACTATTCGGAGAGTGATTGCTCTAACCATATTTAACTGTGGTAGAGCTAGGGCAACAGGTTATTTGTTTCAATTTTCAGAACCAAAGCCTGACAAATTTAAATACCTTGGATTGATTTGTAAGAATTCTGTTAACTGTTGCACACATAAAGTCAATTTTGTTCCAATGTGAAAACATGAAACAAAATTTGTGTGTCACACAGGCTAAGAACTTAGCAGCATAATCTGCATTATCTGTAGAATAGTTAAGTTCATTTCAGAATTGGAAAACTAATAATGTCTAGTTCCTATTATCCAATAGTTGCTTTGGTAATTCATAAAAAAGGATACTTAACTCCATGGATTTCTTAACCAAAAACAGGGGTGTAATGACATCAGATGGTGCCTGTTTGAACCTGAGGTCCTTCTAAGGCAAATGCACTGTATTGAAGAAAGTACTTGTGACATTGTTGGGACTTTTCTGCAACCCCTGTAGTGATTCGTCACCTGGGGAATTGCCCCCATTCGCTCCCCCTAGTTGCACACCTACAAAAAACTAAAGCTAAAATAAACCTCAGGTAAATACGAATTAAGTACTCATATATCTGATTTTTATATATTTACATTCTTAGTTTAGACTTGTCGGTCCATATCACAGGGATTAGGTGCACTAACACCTGTGCATTAAAACAGCATTTTTGTTATTAATGCACAGATGTTGATGCTGTCACAATTGTTTAATACCAGACTGCATGTACTCCAACAATTGGTAGGAATGCACTGGCATGATGCAGAAAGCATGAAACAAAGTATTTTTCAGTGCAGTTGAGCACTGAACAAAGGTGCCTCTGAGCCTTCTCAGTACATAATAAACTGATTTCACTTGCCTCACAAAATCATTTCATCCTTCATCAAGGTATCAAGTTATTGACCCTGATTCTATTTGAATAAGAGCTGATGATGCCTACATAGTAGGCGAAATATATACTCTGTAAGATCTTAAAGTGTCTGATTTTTTGCTGAGAAAGAATTTCTTTCCATAGACAGTGTTATTGACCTTGCCATCAACGATGCCCTTCAAATTGTGACTGGATGCCTGCATCCTACACCAGTGGATAACCTTCCCATCCTCACAGGCATCCAACCTGCTGGGCTTCGTTATAATGGAGCCACACTGTCTCTATCATGCTGTGCCATGGAGCCCGGACACTTGCTCCACTCAGTGCCCATCTGTCCATCAAGTGCAAGAGCACGGTGTCTCAAAGCAAGACACCCATTTGTACCCACCACGTAACAACTCATCAGTTTATCTGACAACAACATATGTGCAGTGCACTGGGCGTATCACCAATGGAATGCAGGTGGGCAGACAACCCTACAAGACTCTTGTACTTTCATCCCTGACACCAGCACCCACCCCCTCAGAATGCCCTCCCAAAAACAGCCTGGGTCTGGCTTAACTGCCTCCGCACCACTGTCGGACATTTCCACTCCTGCTTGTACAAATGGGGCATGGCTTCCTGGTAGCCTGTGAGTGTGGCGCAAAGGAACACACCGTCCACAGTGTTGTCCTCCAATGTCCAATCCATCGACCTCCTCATAGACTGCACGGCAGGGTTGCCAGATCTACTTTTTGCCAAGGAGCCAAATCTAGTCCAGAAAAGAGCCAAATTCTAAGACAAGGGGCCAAAAAAGGGCCAACCATTTTTCTAAATTTATCAGCAGTTACAAAGTCATATGAACCCATACTTAGCAACTTATTTAAATGACAATGTTCCTCAATCACAATTGTAGCTCAACAGCAAAACAAGTACGTGATAAAAGAATTTAAGAGAACAACTTAATTTCCATGTGCAGCCATAAACTGAGATAAATTTACCATCCTCAGCAAGTGCTAAAGCAATCAACAACAATCTGAACAAAAACAACAAACATGTGCACCACCTAAATAAGAGTAAGTTAGGTAACGTAACAGTTTTCACTGCTACCTCTACAACTGCAGTGAGTAACAGGTATTCTGATGAACTTACTTTTACATTAACACAGAAACCAAGGATCCTAACAAAATTCTGTAATTGAAAACCTTCAAAATATAGGAATTTGGTAAAAATCTGCAATTGATGAGTCAGAAAAGAGAAAAAATATGGTTTTTCAGACAGCACCCAAGGTGGTCAGATCTAATTCTTGCAAGGGGCCAAGTATATCCTGAAAAATGTCAAACGAAACTTTTTGGGCCAGCAAGTATTATTTGAAACCAAATTTCTAAAAACTGGCCCCAAAAAAGTCAACCTGGCAACCTTGCTTCACAGCCTAATGGTTCTGGACAACGATACAGTCCAATGGCTACCTAACACCTATCTAGTGCAACCTAGCAGTGGTTATGAAGCACTGGCTCAAAAGAAGGTATTAAGTGGTACATCAAATATTTGACTTGTCCAACAAATTTTCCATTTAAAAAACATCTGGTCCTGCAGGGCTTCCTAGATCACATGTCATGATCACTCTCTGCGTACGCTAGTCATTATGTTCAATCGTTCACAAGCTAGTATCGGCATAGATTTGAGCCACATATATATGGGTATTGTTCTTCGTGCACATCCTGTTCATGGTGAATCACACATTCAATGCAATGCCAACTGAGAGGCTGCAATAGGTTTAGGATTAGAAAAAATTTATCACCACTTTTATCCTTTACTCTGAGAAGCTACTGAGATGCAAGATGACTAAAAGTTTGCAGTCAAACAAAACATACTTCAAAATATTTTTAAAATTTCATTTCATGTTTTTATGTGTCAAGCCACATACATCTCCTGCAATTCACGCACTACAAATAGCTCATGTGTTCATACTAACGGAAGTACAGTATCAACCAAAGCACCAGTAATATTAATAAGGCATGTTATGGACATTTTGGGCAAGTACAAAAAATTTTTTGCATATTCCAATGTAGCGGCATTTCCTAAACAACATGTCACCTTGGTCAGATATTTCACTTGATACATTTTTAGTCCTTCCAAACCAAAAACCAGATACGTCATTTAGACACTGCTTACCATATATGGTTGGTAAGGATGGATCTTGTTAAGCAGATATTCCTCTACAAACATAGCTTAACTATTTTGTCTTGACATGAATTGCACAATTCATTATGATAGCAGATTTGTAGTTGTCCACAATTCTCCTATGCTCTAATGGAGATTCAGATTTTTAAATGAAATGACACAACTTCGTGTACCTGCTGGACTGCCAATACCTATTGTATGCTAAGTGAGGACTGGTAGGAGGCATCAGTGATACCAGCGTAGGGTTGTACCTCCAGCATAGCCATGTACCACCTGCGTAGGGGTTGATTTAGAAAGCAACTGTTTGTACCTCCAGCGTAGGGACAGAGAGTTGATTTAAAAAGCAACTGTTTGTACCTACAGCATAGGGGTGGCTTAAGAATGCAACTGTTTGTACTTCCAGCGTAGGGATTTGATTTAAAAAGCAACCTGCTTGTAGGCTACCATCAGCATAGGGCTGTACTTTCAGCGTAGGAATGTACCACCAGCATGTGGGTTGATTTAGAAAACAATTGTTTATACCTCCAGTGTAGGGAGTTGATGTAGAAAGCAACTGTTTCTACTTCCAGCGTAGGAAGTTAATTTATAAAGACAAACAATGTACAAATAATTGCTTGCTAAATCAACCCTTACACTGGAGGTACAAACAGTTGCTTTCTAAATTAACCCGGGCCCTGCGCTAGAAGTACAAACAGTTGCTTTCTAAATCAATTCCCTATGCTGGTGGTACATCCCTACACTCGAGGTACAACACTACACTGGTGATAAAAACAGTTGCTTTATAAATCAACTCCCTGCGCTGGAGGTACAAACAGTTAGTTGCTTTCTAAATCAACCCCTACGCTGGTGGTACATCCCTACACTTGAGGTACAACCCTACGCTGGTGGTACAAACCAACGGCGTACGCAAGGGGAGGTGTTTGAAGTTTTTACACAAACTTTATTACCTTCGCCAAGGAAATTGTTTTCACATACTTTCTGATTGTTAATTTGTCGACTTAATGCAAAAACCACGGAATAAATTTGCATGCAAATTTCAAGGAACATTGGAAATGGGCCAAAAAAGTAATAATTAGGTTTGCATAGGAATCTGGGTTATCGTCTCCATCCAGAAACCATCTCACCACGTTTTGCAAACCTTTCCTCCATTCCACATGTTTAAGATTGTGTTCTGCGGTAGTTCACTTTATCCGAAACCATTGTCTTTATATTGTCTGCCAAGGGCGTATGCAAGGGGGGGGATTGGGGTTAACCCCCCACTTTAGTTTGATATGTTACAAAAGCTTTAATACCTGCAAAAAGGAGATTAATTGCTTCCGCATACTTTTCTGGTTAATTTGCCGACTTAATCCAAAAATTGCAGTTGTAAATACTCTGACATAGTGATAAGTGTGTTTTACTCCCCTGTTTCAACGACAAGCCTGATATTTTTGTAGTTTTGAATTGCTGTATCATAGCGTTNAGTGTATTTTCCACCGATATCGTAATTTGGAGCGCTGATAGTTTATATTCAGTGCAATAACACATGAGAGTGTGTGTGTGGAAGAATATCCATATATATATTGTGACAACAAACTTCACCAAAACGTTGATTTGGAAACATGAATATTACGTCAAATTGTGACGTGACAAACAGCCTATACCAAATACAAATAACCACAACCACCATATGCGACTGAATAAAATCCCCCCATGAAAATTTTCTGCGTACGCCAATAGTACAAACAAGTGCTTTCTAAATCAATCCCTACGTTGGTGGTACATCCCTACGCTGGAGGTACAACCCTACGCTGGTGGTACTGATGACGCTGACCCTTACTCTCCTAAGGTAATGGGGAAAAAACAAGTGAGTAGCATAAAATGCTATGTCCAATGATTCATCAATGAAATCATAATCATTGCTTACAACACTGCAATGAATCTGCACACAAATCACTTTTTCTTCCACATCAAATTAGGTGAAACTCATTCCAAACTCCTGAAATTCTAGCACTGCTATGTTTTTTCATGCTTTCTGTGAAGCCTCTGTGCAGTATTGTTTTGCTCCCCTTTTCAGCTATCCTGACTAACCTTATTTTGTTTGTTTTTCATGTATCCAACACATGCTGGATTACTGTTTACTGTTAAACCTTTTTGTAATCTGTCTTCCCCCTGTCTGTTAAACGTCATTTGGGGATGCTATGTGCCTGGTGGAACACACACACAATGGTGCTACCCCATTTGATTTTGTTCTGTATGATTTTACTGTGTTTTACATTTCGCCTGAAATTGTACATTTTGTATGTCATTTTGACCAATTATATCAATAAATACGTTTTCATGATGTTTATTGAATTATTATTTTGTAGATTTGGCCAAAGTTTGAGTTAGACTACTGAGCTATGCTGTTGAGACAAAAACTGCTACATAAATAATAACTGCAGTAACCTACAGTAGACGTAGTACTTTCGTTCAATTCAACGCTGAAATAAACTTTTTTTGGCAATGCCTTAATATACTGTATATATATACATGATACATTTTTTCAACTGGAAAACGATGAGCTACATCATGCAAAACAATACAATCATCAACATCTTCACACAGTTAAGACCTACAGCACTGCACAATGATTCAATGTACAAATGATTATTGTACATGTTGCGCTTGCGTGAGATGTATTGCACAGTCTGAAAGTTAGGATCCCGAGCGGCAGGGACCATGCCTGTAAGAGATATTAGACAATCAGGTTTGCACTAACCTGATTTCAAAATATTGTAATTTTTCCTCATACCCTAATATTCCATATCAAGTTGTGTGCAAGGCCATAAGCTTTTTCCTTTGGATGTTGAAGGGGAAACGATATCCAATCCGACTCCAAAAAAATTACTAATACATGGTAGGATTGGACTTAAACAAACAGATCCCGTGCACCTGGGCAGTGGCATTGGCAATTTGGTGCGACAACACGGTAAAGTAGACGAAATCCGAATTTCCCGCGTGAAATGACCTTAGCGTCGGCGGGGTAACCAGAGATGCCTCTTTTGATGTTATAATATCAGATTTGAGGATTGTTTTCAGCAATTTTTTTGATGTTTGATGTTCACACTACAAATTTGATGTTGAAAACGCTTTTCATATTGTAAGCATTCGTTTTCGTATTTTTCAATATTCTTTACAAAATGGTTGTTTGATTGTCATTTGATTTGTTATTGCCTTGAAGGCTAGCCTTGTTATTAGCGCTCAGTTGCCAAGTCTGAAAAGACCTTTCAAGCTAAAAAAATTGCAAAATACCGTTAGAATTCGCTTGAATAAGACCAATTCGGCAATTGTGTAGGCTGCTACAGACCAATTATCCGTTAGAATCTAGCTAATTTTAGGCCGCCAGACCAACTATTTAGCAGCTATAGTACAGTATACAGGATTAAAACCCGCTAGATCAGGGGTTCCCAACCTGGGGTACATGTACCCCCAGGGGTACATTTGCCTATCCGAAGGGGTATATTTAAGGTTAGAAATAGAAGATAAAAATACTTACATATTATTGTTTATTTGCATTTTCCAAATATCAGTTATCAAAAGTACATGCTTATCTGTTGAAATGCTGTGTAGGGGTGCATGCTCATCTGCGGAATGCTAAAGGGGCACATGGTAAGACTAAGAGAAACGTTGGAAACCCCTGCGCTAGATTTGGTGAAAAATATGCTAAATTGGCAACCCTGTTAGTGCTTTCAGTGTGAAATGGGAAAGCATATTGTGTCAAAAAATGTTTATTCTAAAACTTGGACATGTATGCAAGATTGGACAGAGACAAAGGTACAGAGCAAAAAAGGTTCAGACGGCAAAAAGCCAAATTTTGAGGTCTGTGTGTTAAACTTACATCAGTCTTCACAGCCAATGTGAAGAGAATCATGTTTGTGAATTGTCACTTGTCAGATATGATGATTTACATTGCTAAATTCAAATTGTTAAGCTCATTTGTTCAGTTTTTGAGAGAAAGCAAAAGTAGCCTCTTGAGGCTAGAAAGTCGTAGAAATGATTCAGTGGTGGTAAGAACTTCTTTGAAGAGTTCATTTGAGGACAACAATGGTGTGGAAAAGGAACTTGCGGTTACATCTGTATGTTGTACAATAATTCCTATTAAAATCAAACAAAATAATGTCTTTTTCTGCAAGCATAGGTTATATACAGAAAGTTGTGAGAAAACAAGGCACAGTCTTGCCACTTTTTATGTTGAAGCCTGAAAGTTTGATGTTGAAATGATTGGGCTCAGTGGCATCACTGGGAGTTACAGCCTAAACCAGTGTTCTCAACCTTTTGGCTGAAGGGAGCCAAACCAGTCTTACAACTAAAATGTTGACTGAGCAGGCTGTCAGTTAGCTTTACACTGGTTGTTAGAGAGTCGCACTGTAAATATTTTAACACAAGTCAATTGACATGTTTTGCTTTATTGCACAATGAAATCTGTTACACAAAATATTAGAGGTGTTATTTGAAAGACAGCTGAGGGCTGCACAAAAGGTGCTTGGAAACCACATGCGGCTCTCAAAGAAGTGGTTGAAAACCACTGGTCAGAGGTCTAAAGTCTGGAATTTAATGATATTTGCAATATAATGTAGTAGTTAGAACAGTGTTTTTCAACCTGGCATCATGACCCTTTTTTGGAGGAATCACAATTTGATGGGCAAGCATTTGGGTTGCACTCCTGTTAGAAAATAGTTTTGACATGTTCATGCAATTCCGTGACAAAAGTTGTGGTTAGGGCCATGGGGTCATTGAATTATAGTGGATTGCTGTAATCATAAATGGGCTGCAGTACAAAACAGGTTGAAAACCACTGCGACAGAAGGTACTGCTATTGTAGTCAGTGGGGCCAAACCTACTCTAGGGTTTTCCTCCTTCCTAGACTTGGGTTTTCAATGGCATTCTAGTTTCTGGGTTTTTCTTCTGAAGATCTGCAGTTTTACTACTTACTAGGATTTAATTACGTAGCATTGATTTAAGCTAGGTATTGGGGTGAAAAATTTTCTGTGACTGTTAGTTGCACACAGAAATTTTTAGCAGCACACACATATAATAAGGTTTGCCATATAGAGGTCATATGCATAAAGTATAAAATTGCAAAAACAGGCAGTGTCTAATTTACTGTCAGGTGAATCCAATTGGTTATATGACAAGGAAGATACACATGGATTAGCGTATCATCCTTGTCATGTAACCTAAAACCCTAACCCAAATGTAAACCTGTGTCTGGTTTTTCAAACTTTTTATGTACTTTATATTTTAAGTGCTTTCATCAAAAGTGTCATCTCTACACTTAAAGCCAAAGCAACAATGCTGCTAGCTGAACCAATGACCACTAACACAGGAGGAATAGACACTTTGCATTCGACCAGGTTCATTATACTACTAGTGTTACAAACTCAGCATTGATGTGGACAAAGCTGGATATGGTTTGAATGGCAAATTAGCCTAGCAAAAAAACACTTGCGTACTCCAAGTTATTGGTTGGACAGCGTGAGTGCGCTACCGCATTTTTATAACCCTGAGCTAGGGTGTGGTTAATTTAATAAAACTTTTTATTTCTAGTCTCATCATCCTTTCTCTTGTTTTATAAGTGCCATAGTCTTCAACACTACTGATGAACAAGCAACTGATACCATATAAGCTCAAAATATTAGATAGGTACAATGGGTTCAAGTGACAGATACTAATGAAGCAAGCCCAAAGAAAAAGATTAAGTGGAATACACATAAATTTAAGGTAGTGTGGTGTCTCAAAGACTGGCTATAGCGGGACATTTGGAATGAAGATTTTATTTATTGCAGATATAGCTAAATCACCCTTAGAAATGCAAACAAGTCCATGTTGTTGCGGCATAAAGATTCAGAAAGACACAAAAAAATCATTAGAGCGAATTTACATATTCACTACTGTAGTATGTTTTGTGACTTGCTGCTGCCTAGAAATGGCAGATAGAAAGATTCACCTTGTGTCTTTCAAAAAATCTCACTGGCAGCCTTGACTGTAGCATAGCATCTGGGCATTACAGATAAATGGTCAGTATTGGCAAATATATGGTTGTGAAGCAATCAGTGTAATTGAACAATAGCTTAACTAAAAGTGAACTAAGGAAGCAGTAAATTGAAATTGCTATTGTGTTATTTTGTTTCAATCATTTGGAATGTTGGTGCAGAATTTTTATAGTAACAAGTTGTGTCTTG
>JGI24159J19872_10011867_pt1 | contig 11401 bp, 10 predicted proteins | sample Ectturendosymbi4_FD_19872 | JGI IMG/M metagenome (IMG submission 19872) | reverse complement strand
TAAGATTGGTGATAAAAAAGGCATAAATATGTTGAGAAACCGAGTTGTACTTGACAGTTTTCTTTGTCGGCTTAATTTTTTTTGTCAGATCATAAGACAGTTTGAAGAAGCACATGATTGAGAATATTGTCTGAAACGCTGCAGATGGCAAACGTCTTGACCTGATTTACGTTTTGATTTTGAAGTGAATACTGTAAATATTGCAGGTCTGGAGCATTGCATGGTTGATGCAATTATTACCATTTTTTGACATACCGAAAACGTAGCTTCATGGCAGAGATTATTCCCTTCGTGTCTGGTAAATAATGCGATTTTTGTGTGCAAAGTGTAGTTAATTTTGTTTCAACGGCTTTGCACTTTGCTGAAAATAATGATGAGTTGCAGTAAAAGGTATTGGCTTGAATTTCTGAGTTTCATTTACGTTTTTTTAACAGAATTAATCAATGCTTACGTTTTGATTACTGTTGTTTCAGCCATCTTAATGAGCCAGATCAATGTTACATGAGCTTGATTTGAAAAAGCAAAATTGACAATACGCAGACAGTGAAAACATTTACTTAGCCGGAAAATGTTGAATTTGCGCGCAGTTAGACGCGCGCCCCCGTTTGACCTAAGAGATTTAACCCGAGTTTAAGAACCAACGTAAGTTTTGCTAAGCTAGAGACCCACTCTCAGCAGATGTCACACCGATACGCAAGGACGAACTGCTGGATACCCGTGATTGACTTTTCTTTTGTGTTCGCTTCAGTAATGCACCTACGGCCTACACGATGGCAGAAACCTAAAAAACATGCTCCCGGATTCTCTTGCATAGACAAGAATTCAAGCTTAAAGATTTAAGATTCGTCCATGGATGTATTCCCTGAGCGTTGAGCGAAACGTAACAACGGCTTTGGAATGCTCGAGCTGAACTTCTCGCCCAAAATGCGTTTTGCGGCAGGGCAGCATTGTAAAGAAAACGGGAGAAGTGATATGGGGTTGAGTGACGCGGAATGAAAGACACAGATGTCTCTTAACTGCACTGTGTGCTTTGCACAAACATAAATTGATGCAGATGAATACACTGAAGTCGGCAGCAAGTTTGAGAACTGAAGTCAGCAAACAGCATTGCACAATCCGGACTGAATGAGCTTCACTTAAAAAGCAAACACTTTGACAAAATATTGACAGAGAAATTGAGGGATTGCTGTAGCAGTCTCGCGTTCTCGATAACGAAACCCATTCAGAGAAATTAAGCGCGAATGCGTGCGTATCTTTAGTGCACCACTCGTATGGCGCTTCGCGGCAGGTTTTCGATTTTTGAAAAGTTAGTTTTTCTTTGATAGTCGTGGCCTTCGTGGTTGGTTTCATTAGTTTCCGCGGCAGGATTTCGGAAAACCGATCGTCAACGTCAAACCTTGCGATAAAATGAAGTGTTTAAATGACAGTTCCTTCTGTGATCATCACAATCACAATTAGCATTAGGTTTGATGTTGTGTCGTTCAGTAGCGAGGCAGCGCATGACAGAAGGTCGTTGTTGCAGTCATTGTTTTCCTGGTTTGCTACGTCAGCCGTATTGCTTTCCTTGGGGAGGCATTTGCTACATTTTACTAGCGACAAATCCGCTGAACGCTAGCGTCAGCAAATGTGGCCAACTCTGGTCACCGTCTAAGCGCTGGTTTTTAATTAAATATTTTGTTAAATACGGGCAGAAATCGCTATGGAAACCACTTGATTCAGTTGCTTGAGCCTATACGCGCTATTTTTAATAAAATGTCAACAAACATCATATTATGTGCGTTTTACAAACTTTAATGTTATGAACCCGACCTCTGAAGTGATGCTTTCTAGAAAATTTTCTGTGTGTTTTGCAGGAATTCCTTGTTGAAATTTGTATTTATTGTAAATACATGTCTGTTTAATTGCAATTGTTAAAAAACTGATTGTTTCCAGTGCACTGGATACTATTGAAGAAGGAATTAAAAATTCTCGTAACTTCAAAAAGTAAGTGTGATTCTGTCCTTTTTTTGAATTAAAGCACAAATCTGATGCGAAAACAGTTAAGGTTTTTCATGTCAACTGTGTATATCTTCTCGAGTAACGCACATTCAAAGATGAAATTTTTGGCTCGTCGGGAATTTCAATGCATGACTTGAAACAATTTTAGACAGTTATAAATTAATTGGTTTCGATCATTTAAAGTGACTTGTTGAGATAGAGGGCAGTGGTAGTCTCTTTGTTCAGCGATCGTAAGCACGACTTGCAATATCGCAGTAATTTCTGGCCATACCACGCTATAGCACGAATCTCACATTATGTGATCCCATCGTTCAACGATCATGCACAATGCCATGACAATTTGTGGGATCGCTTATATCAGTGTTTTTCAACCTTTCTGCTGCAGTGGAACCTTCCGCAAATGGTTGCGTTTCTCCTGGGACCCTATGCAGTGGTCCAAGTGTTTATCCTACTTTCTGTAATAAAACCTGTGAAACAGTGGTATTGCTACAACCACATCGAACTGTGGTCGCGAATTTCGTCCCAGGGAGTTTTAGTCCTTTCCGGAGGAACCCCAGCAGCCCCTCGCGCAACCCTGAGGTTCCGCGGCACCCCGTTTGAAAAACACTGGCTTATATGCTGCTTCGTGTCGAAAGCAGAAGCTCCTAGTCCTCGATACATCCCTTGCTAAGCAACTATTTCCGAAAAAAACACCTTCATTCAGCAGTGCGCTGCTGCGAATTTCCTCTGTCAGTTTAACGCTGCCCGGCAAATTATCGTCACTTATCATGCTTTTTCCAATAGAGCTTGTTTTAAGAGGCCCTAACTAATCTAGTCGTCGCTGAATCCCATCATCACGATTTCATACACGTCAAACCTTCTCTATCTCCGCTTATTTTAAAATCACTTGAGTCCCGGTCTTAGTGCGGGACAGTTTGCTTACTGGACGGCATCTCCGGTTTTTAGTTGAACGCAACAATTCTTCAAGGAAGAGATGCGTTTGCAGGCGTCAAACCAAACTTAACAGCTACTTGTTTGGATTATGACCTGATAGTCCTTTTGTTTCAACATTTTCGAACGTGGAAACAAATATTTAAAAGACATCACGAAGAAAAAAACTAAATAGATATTGAGACCCTAGGCCTCGCCCTTCTATTTTTCCATAAAATACTTCGGGCAAATAAATATCATCTGAGCTTCACAAAAGCCTATTTGGTGTTTGCAGTGTTTCTTGNTTCAGAANAAAGCTTGTATTTTGAACCAACTTTGGTGACTTTCTTTGCAATCTCNGTTTTTAATNTCCTTGCAGAGTGATGGCGATCTATGAATTNAATGAATACACAACGTACNCGTATCTNCCGCTTCCCTTNAGTGAAGAACCTNTCCTTGTTGCGAGNTNCAGGTCAACGGCGGATGTAGCCTTTCTCCAGTACAGGCTGTTTTTGCTTCGCCTTAACCTCTGCAGAGAAGCCGACAGAAGACTAACTTACACCTGGCATGGGATTGGCCAAGATGCTCAGTCATTGCGCGAGGCTGAACATGGACTTTTTTGCCTTGGTAACCCCGACCATCGACAATGCTTTAGCTGCGGAAGGATATTCATTATTTCAATGGAAAACGAGGACGCCATTGAAGAACATGAACGGGCTTCACCCCCTTGCGCCATGCCGTTGGGAATGGAATCAAGGAACATCCCTTTCGTGCGATCGGAGGTGAGTAATAATTGCTTTTCATTTCAGTTTTTTTGCATAACTACAGTACAATGAAGGAAACGTCATGGCAAATTTAACAAAAAATTGGAAGTAATTTGCACTGTTGCTAAGCAGTGCATGGGCTTCATAAAGCACAGTTTTGTGTTATTGACATGGCGACCTGTTAATGTTCGCAGCGATTCTTGACTGCAAGTTTTTTCAATTAGTTCTCCGCCACAGCCTGCGCATATTGTAAGGTTTCCCTGAATGTAACTTATTACTGCAGTATCTTTTTCTCGATGCATGTTGCTCTTTGTTTCACTCTGATCTGAAGATCTGAGCTTGTTGGTTCTTTCTTGTATTTTAAACACAACAACTTGTAAAACCTGTTGAAGTGGAATCATCTATATCGTTTTCAAGGCGAAATCGCTTTTTGTAAGCCTCTCTAACAACAACATCACCCATTGCATCTACAGTTACACTGTGCTGTTGCCTAACATGCTGAATTTGTCGTAAGTGTTAGAAATGTTGAGACAATGATCTATTTTTGGTAATGGTTTGATTTCTGTAACGAACTACCGTGCGAAACGTTATTAATTTTTCTGCGAGTGTGATTTTGTTAGAAAGCGTTTGGCCCTGTTATATCGAATAAATATGTTTTAACTTAATTTTCGTGAGTGAAACTGTCATTGAAGCACTTTTGTTCACTTAAATTTTCCCATGCAACAGTGTTCATGACCTTGTTTTGTTTTCGTCTTCATAAGCGTTTTGTTATTGTTTTTATTCAGACAACACTTACCAGAGTTTTACTCGGAAACAACCCTTTTCACGTCACGTCAGGTACAGTGTTTCGCAAACGTATTTGATATCACGGAATGATGTGTTTAAACTGTCTTTTGAATTAAACTTCGTTTCGTTTAAAATAATCTAATGATTCAAATGCTCTGGTTGTGATCCCCAGGGCTCCCCTTGTATGAGGTCCGGCAGCAAGACTGATGAACACCCGATATAACGTGCTGGTGTAATCAGAGCGCTCTTGTGTTCTGTGCCTTGTAGTGTTCTTTCGTGTCTCTAAATCGAATGAGCAATTTTTGCAAGACTTTTTACCATTTGCAGGAAGTGTTCTTCGAGAAAGTTTCAGATTGTGGACATTCCAGCACCTACCACCTTTCTCAGCCATTGACCAACGCCATTTCGCAGCTGCTGGATTTTTCTACACTGGAGTTGAGGACCAAGTCCAATGCTTTTCTTGCGGCGCTATTCATGACAACTTGTCCGCTGATGTTGATCCCTATCTCTTGTTCTGGCACAGGTATGTGCAACAAAAAGCAGAAACGAAGTTTGAAAAATTGTTTCATGACAGGAATTAGTCAAAAAAGATTTCATGTCAGGAATCAGTAAAAAGTAATTGCAAGTATTTGAGGAAGCCTAACTCATTTCTTCGTTTATATCGCAGCATTGTTTCGCTTAAATTTTCCACACTTCTGTGATCTTGCGTCCCTTCCAAACTTANGAAAGTACATCGTATGATTATCAAATCACCCATGTTACTTGTTGTGCAAAAATTATAGTAATAAATATGAACTTTGTGCGGTCNCAACACTACTTGAACTAATATATTGTAAAAACTAGAACCATTTCAGCTGTTTATAACCACATGCTGAAAATTTGAACACTTTTGCTATGAGCTAAAAACGNTAAATCAAAGGTGCAAACAGCCAAGCCTATCAAACCCACCCGCAATGATCAAACATGCTGTGCAATATGTTTTTCATACGATGCAAGTTATTCTGGTTATTTTGATGAAACGTTTTATGCAGAATTTATTAAAACGCCAATCAAATGAAAAAAAAACGAGGATTGTCACCCTCAAAAATATTGCAAAAATGTAAAATTTCAGAAAACCGATGGATTCTTTTTAGGTGCTTATGATATATAATTAATCTCCTTCAATCAATAAAAGAATAATTTCACCAGAGAAATGTTTCTTTGACCATGTTCTTTTCTGCAATATCTGTAAAACATCTCTCACGTGACTCCGGTACATGCGTGACGTATGTCATTACAATGCTCTTTCACCTCTATCTGACAAAGCCACGTGAAACTGTAGTTGATTTCAAGTTTATCCTGCTTGTGACTTCAACGGTAACTGAATTATTGGTCCTTGGTCAATGACATGCACAAATACATTATTACGCAAATCGCGAAGCTGAACTTTGGCGATTAACTTATATCTAGTGTGAAGTTACGATTTTCAAACATGTAAAAAAATATTCACTGTAAATTTTTCCAACAACAAATCAAGTTTTTCTAATAACTTGTATTTTAAAGAAATTTAGAAGTGACTTTAATCTTCTGTGCAGATTTTGCATAGGGTATAAATTCACTCTTTTCATCCTTGATTATCTCGTCATAATTTACACACTGGATTGCAAAAAGTTGATCTCCTGTTTTTCTTGTACTGTGAGCAGATGACGAAATTTAGAACAAGATTACGCTGGATTGTTTTGGTTGCCGAAGTGATGGTGATGGAAAACTTGACCTATATGTGTACTTTCCCTTTAAGGCTAATTGGAACTATTGGTTGATTTTTTTGCCAGTATACGAAATTATGTGAGGTCCGAAAATTGCAGCCTTGTCCACTGACTTTAAGTCTCTCATTATGAAAATTACTAAAATTGCTGGTTTTAATTTTCTGCCAACCTGAATAACTTCCTGTTTTGGTTAGTTTAATGTCAATGCAGTGTTTACACCTACTGTCCAAATTAATGCGCGAGGAATTCGAAACAGAGCATGCTTGTTGTGCTTCCCAGGCCAAGATGTTCTTTTGCGAGTGGAGAAAGCAGCTGTGGAAACATTCGTCTGGATGAGTGCGGCCGGAATGACATCCAGCCTGTTGTAAGTAAACTCTCCATTACCTTTCGATAAACAAAAGTACAGCTCCACGCATGGACGTCGGAAGAGGGGTGCAAGGAGGTCTTGTCCCCCTAGAATTAGTAATTGATATGTTTCCTACTTCTTTATGGTAAAAAAAATTTTTCTTTGAGTTTTGAGTTGATGCAATTTCACCTTGGTTTCCCCGCCTGGAAAAAATGCTTTTGACCACCACTTCAAAAATCCACCGTTGCACCCCCCTGAAAAATCCTTTCAACGCCTAAGGTTGCGCGATGGTTGTTTTCCCAAACAACAACAAAGAAGAATTTTTGATCTGTGTGAGCATGTCGTTAACCCTATTATTCAATAGGGTTCCAGACATATTCTGAAGAAAGGTTTCGTTTTTCACTGCGTAAAATTCACCCTGACAATACTAGTGGAAAAAACATCCATTGTCACGACAGACCATTGCTCTGCTTGCGATAATTGCATCATCGCCTGTCTCCGAAAGTAATTTTCGTGCTCACTGCGGCTTCACCCTAAACCTCCAACTCTTTGGATAAAATCGAGAACTTGTTTTGCTTCTTGCCATGTCTAATATTGCCGCGAAACACAGCATAGACCTCGCTGCAGTGCGTGATTTACGTCACAAATTCTTAGCCGCGTAGTTAACGTTGAACCTCAGTGGCGCTACGAGTATTAACGCAAGCATTTCCATCTGAAGAACTATTTAGATCTTCCGAGATAGCTGATTTTTTCGGAAACACTTCACACATGATGCTCAGAACGTTACGGGTTTGTCATTTCGTTTAGTTACTCATGCAGCATGATGGTGCTTATTGCGAAGGGTTTTAGTGTTGTCACTCATGTTTTTGAACAAATGTAATGTGAGCAGTTCGCTTGATAATGTCAGATATCTGCGCGTATGTTGAAAACCTTCCAGGCTGCACTGAAAGTTTATATTCGGATCCTAAGAAATATGTTTGTGATTTTGTTCGTAACTAGCCTTTCAGTCATATGGTTTGTACTTGAGGCTGTTGAAAAAAAAAGCGAAATCTTATATTGAGGAGATTCTTGCCTAATGATTAGGTTTGATTAGGCGTTAAAGGTGAAACTCTTTTAAAGCCTCGTCCGTCACGGCGTCCTCCAGTTCATGAAGAAATCAGCGTCGCGGAAAGTTCGAGAAGGAATGTGGCAGAATTGGTTGATTCACAAGCTCAAGCTGGACGAGATTCAGTGGATGTTTTTAGAGCGAGTGCACCTCGATCGCAATCATCCAGTAATGAAAGGTATGCCCTGCTTCACATTCGTAAGTTTTCCTTTGCTAACCCCTGATCTTCTTCTGACCTTGACGTACCGGCTCACACTGACGCAGCTTGCAAATTTCACTCATTGCCACAAGTTTACACGTGGATTTGCTTTTGATAAACAACTTAGGTTTTCAGTGGCGTCAAGTACAATGGAAGGAGAACTCACAGAGTTTACGAACACATTCATGCCTACTTGCTTCGTATCAGCGCGATGGTGTGGGTTTAGGTTAGTGCAAGCAATTCTGACCAGTCAGACCTTTTATCCAATAAATGATGGTTGTAAATCGAAAGATAGATTGTGTCCAGTTCGACGAGTTCACTCGTAACGCGTTGGTAAGATTGATTTGATAGATATATTGTTTTGTATGACTCACCTAATAATAGTGTAAGGAGGCTACACGTTTGTTTTACCCATCTCTGAACGTTCTGAACGTTGAGGACCAAAAACTACTTGATGGAGAAACAGACAATGAACATAATGGTGTCATCTTTTTAAAAACTGCTTTCTACCAATAAAAAGTCCGTTTTTGTAAGTCGCAAAATTCGCAAAATCCCTCAGACCAGCGAAATTTGAGATGATCTCTGAATCGACGCAACATGTTGTGTTTGCAAATAAATTCAAAGATGTTGCATCCGTAATGTTGCTCTGATGTACATCACCAAATTTCCAAAATTTTTCCAGATCACAAACGGTTTCTGTGCGGATCGACAGTGTATTGCATTAATCACAAGTATTCAACCAGGGGTCCATAGAGCTTCCTCTAGGGGTCAACACAAATCTTTTAATTTGACGTTTCGTCTTACATCACACAATGTTTTTGCTGTGCCGTTTCATTATTCCCGTTCAAATGGCCGGATATTGTGTTTTATCGAATAGTTTGCCTGGAACCTGTTTAGTGTGTCAGGGTCATTGTTACGTTATAATTTGATATGAGATTGTTATGGTTTTGAAACTACAGCTCGAAGCTGTTCATAGATGTAGATTCAGCTGCACATCTGCTATTTTCAATCTAATTAAGTATTTTGTTTCAATCTTCGTTCCAGTGTAGCTTGCGCAGACTATTCGCTTGTCAGTCAAACTAAAAGGTGTGTTTATTGCGCGCTTGTGTTAGGAACTATTTTCCCTTGGAGTTTATGCAGCATTTAGATTAAAAGTAACATATCTTAAATTGGGCTCTATCTTAGTGTCAGGCAATGTTAACGAAAAAGCACACTGTATTTTATGCGACTCATGATGCATTTTTCGTGAACAAAAAATAACTATTTGTGGTTGAAACGTTGGTGTCATGGGTTCTTACCATCCGATGCAGTGAGCATTGCTGGATTTCGGACTAAAAACGTGANCGAGTAATATTTGTGAATAATCCAGAAACCGCTGAGAAAACGATAGGGTCGCAATTGCCTTGNGGACAGTGAAAAATGTTCTCCGTGAAAAAAAGGTTGAGGATCACTGGTTTAAATGCAACCTATTCCTGAAAACATAGGAAACTTGCATCACAGTTTCGAAATCCTGTAGTTAACAACGCCTGGCCCTTGAAAATTAACACGAGCTCTGGCGAGTTCCTCATCGAATCTTAAGGTGGTTTGCGCGAAATGGGCGTGGTCAATACATGTAAAAATTATACGAGTGAAATCCAAAAACACAGTTATAGTAAATTTCTAGACTAGTTGGTGTAGCAACCAATGAAATCCAATCGAGCTGTTTCCTTGTCGTGTAACAGAGATACGGGCCAACCCGCTGACTTGTTCAAACTACACTCCGGTCATTTCGATCCCACCGCTGCAGCTGACCAAAGAGGCAGGGCTGCTACAGTGCCGAATGTTGTGCAGGCAAGTCTCATCTGTTCCATAACTAACAGTTTAAAATTAACCATGTGTCGAGTTAGCTTATTCTGTTATTTTGCATTCACCAAACAAAGGAAATTTTGAAACTCAAACTAAACCCCTTGTCTTCTGACATTAGAATTGTTTTGTTTTTTTGCCCAAGAAAAACCTTAAGGATTCTTGTTTCGGCAACATTTCGTGCAAGATCAGCGATAATGTTGCAACAAGAATACGTTGTTAGTCTCTGGGAAAAGAGGAAATATTGATTAGAAGTTACAAGGTTTTCAGCAAAAAAGTGTCGACGGGATCCTCGGAGTGGCAGAAAAAGATTAATGGTTCATTTTTTGATGTTGATGAAATCAAAGACCTGTTGTTTGGGCTTTTAAAAATCGATATTACTTCCAGGATCGACAACCTTCTGCTACAGGAAGTAATGGATTGAATAAAATATTTTCGTCTAGCAACCCATGCACTCCGCACATGGTATCGGTCGAAGAGAGAAGAAAATCTTTCCCTGGGTTATCTTCTCAATATGACTTTGTGCAGAGATTTGCAGCTGCTGGATTCTTTTACTTCGGTAAGACATGTACGAAGCATTTGGTTTATACCTAAAACTAGACACACCAGTCCAATCTAAAAACTTTGACAAGTGGTAGTGGATGAAAAAGGTCACAGTTCAGGACATCATCTCATGGTTTTCTGAAAAGATTTCCATTTTCTATGCAGGAGTTCGAGATCGAGTCAAATGCTTCTACTGCAACGGAGGTTTGCAGAACTGGAGGCAAACAGATGAACCCTGGGAAGAGCACGCGAAGTGGTATCCGACATGCGAGTTCCTCCTCCAGCAGAGAGGACCCGAGTTCATCCACAACATCGTTGCTCGATTCCCAAACATCAACAGACCGATGCTGCGTGCTCCAGGACGGGATGTTTCTCCTCCAGTACCGTCAGCGCCACAGTAAGTTAGTTTTTTGTCCCTTGCGAGCGTAACAAGTAACACTTTAAGCAGCAAACACCAAGGGCCTGAAACACGACGTAATTGAAACTTGTTGATAATCTCACCATCTTTACTCTCCATGTGGTATCCGACCTGTGAGTTCCTTTTTCAGAAAATGGGCCCCGAATTTATTCACAACGTCGTGGCTAAATTGCCCGTCAGTGGGCCAGTTTTGGGTGCTATTGGCAGTTGTACTGTGACACGACCACTACCACAAGTATAAATTCTAAACAGGAATAACTAAAAATACTTTAATATTTTCTCACCAAGATCAAAATTTTTCCGTAGTTTTCAGCCTATGCCAAAAAACGTTCAACTTTCTGTTTTTTAGTGTGGACGTGCAACATAATCACATAAAGTTAATTAGGTGCTTGTGACCTTTCCAGTAATTTACTACTTGTTGCAAGTTCCCTCTTGCACGATACTTTATTATTTGCTTCGGACAACGATTGCTACATATAACGTTTTCAGGCCGTCCACTAGTCAACATCGACAGTATTCAGCCTCGTCAACCAACGCACCCAGCACTTCTCGTCATTCCACGCACCATGGCTTGTTAGAGAGATCTATGCAATCTGAAGTCGCAACGACTGTGATAGGTAAGCTGTCTTGCACAGCGGCTTATCACCAGGTTACTCGCTTATATTTGGCCCATTTCCTTCGCTGCAAATGTTACATCAGGCCTGCTTATTTTATTCAAGACTACATTCATTAGCACTGAGACTCGT
>JGI24159J19872_10011866_pt1 | contig 11401 bp, 5 predicted proteins | sample Ectturendosymbi4_FD_19872 | JGI IMG/M metagenome (IMG submission 19872) | reverse complement strand
GTGTTAGGGGCTACAAAATTTTTGACAACCGAACTTCATTCACTTTATGTTAAGGAGCCGGAGTCCGAAATTTTGGAAAGGTCAGAGTCGGGAGTCGGAGTTGGACTCGGAGTCGGACATTTTACCTCCGACTCCGCAATCCTGTTGCAAAGGATATCTCAAGTTGCATATGAAGCTTCATTTTGTCAGATTCAGGACCTAAACATTTTTTGATACGTTTTTAAGTATGCATCATCTGCACATATCCAAGGTTGAGCTCCGTTGGCCTGGACTTCAATTATAAGACTCCGGTTATAATCAAAACAATGATGAATTGACTGTGTTTTGTTGCTGCTTCGATGGCATTTTACTTCAATTTCCTTTCTTATTTTTCACAGCTGTCGTAATTGGATCAACGACGTCAATGTAAAAGATTCCGCAGAGGATGTAAAAATCTTTGCTGATGTTACATCAACAGCGAATTGTTGCAAGGTTTCTCAGATACTTCCAACTGTTGCGTTCCTCATGACTGCTGATAACAACACTGTTCCGTGCAGGATGTTATTGAAAATTGGGAAGAGTTTGTTACGTTATAGATATATTCCCACGACATGCAAGACTGAAAATAGTTCAGGCAGTGTTGCCTGAAAAGCAACATGCATGACGAAAAAACAGCAGCAGGAAAACTGAGTTACCTTACTAAGTTTTAATATAACTCCAGAAACCTGTTCGATAATAACTTTTAAACAAAAGGTGAGCAAATCGTCACGTGCATAAAATGCACATAAGAAACAAGAGAACAGAACAACAAACATAGTAACTCCTTTAATAAGTTAAATGCATAGAAAACGAGTTTGAATGTACTTTAAAAGATGCAGAACAGCATTATTGTTTGCAAACAAAATTGAACGTTTCAAGTACGATAAGATACTACAGGCTTTTCAACACATGCGAAACTATCATTTTTGCAGCAAGTAACACTATGTGAACATTAGCGTATAATTTTCGAAAAAATCTTTGAAATCATATCAACATTCAACAGCTTTTCCGCTGCAGAAATATGACTTGTTATCATAAAAATCAGATATTTACTCACACTGATCACGTGGTTTGTTGTCACGTGACATGACACCGCCATCAAATCCACGTCGCACTTTTGGTGATTTTAAAATTGATGTCCAGTTGACGAGCCGGTCGTAGCAGAGGTTGCGCATGTAGCCAATGTACACGTTACCATTCATCACTTCCTTCAGTGACGTAAATCCAAGCGACGTAATCTGCAAGTGGTCATTTGTGACACTATATACTCTGTAATCAGTAAATTTCTGAGTTTACACAGAAGCGGAGCACATAACACTCATGTTCTGAAGATAACTCATCGGATCCAACGATCTTATCAACAGTGGGATGATTAGTTTTAAAGACCTAGCGCAGGAAATGCTTCACCTGATGTTGCGAACAAAAGACTCGGTTATTTAGACCAGTGTTTCCCAACCATTGGACCCCAACGTCTCTCAGGAGAGCCGCGAAGCATTTCAAAATATTAGAATTTTCCGTTATTTAACTAAAAATTTCTTAAAAATTTCATAACTTTGTACTTATTACTCTAAGAAAAAAGCTTAAGTTTCGTACAATAGGTTTTAATATTTTGTTTCTTTCTCACATCTAAATTTCTTTTGTTGCCATTTTATGGCAATGTCTCACAGTGAGCCCCACAAAAATTTGTCAATAAAAGTGGGTCGCAAGCTGAAAAGTTTGGCAAGCACTTACAGCATGCAGACCATGAAAATCGATATCTTTTGTATGAATGCCCCGAGGGTAAACTTGTTGAGGAAGGAGGAACACGACAAAAAAGTCGAAATAAATAAATGAACTAATGCCTAGTAGAGAAAGTTTCGACCAGTAAACAATCAACCTACATGGCCCATGTAATAAGGAGCAGCTCTAGTGTCACCAATGAGAAGACTGGCAACGTTGCCGTGCAAGTTCCCACCATCGATCGTTTTCAAATTTTCAAACGCGGAAAAGTCACTGAGGTCTTTCGGCCAGCCGTGAATTCTGAGGAGACCTGTAAGTAGAATGTATCAGAAAAGATGGCAACAACCTGGAGTAAACTTGTAATAAAAAACATTTTAAGAAAACGATTATAAAAAGCAAAATGCGTNCTCCCATAATACAATTTATTGGCAGGTTTAAGTTGCAACAAAAATANTTTGTCCTTTTTGAATNGATGATGTTCAGGTTAATCGATACGAATGCGCAAAAGNCCACACCTTATAAGATCATGGATGGATCGAATGAGATTTACATGAGACATTAAGCCAGTATCAGGTCACTTTATGTTTCAATAGGAGATGGAATGTGTTTTGCTGAAAAGCATTATTACTTTTCCTTTGAGTTATATGGAATCTATGAGTGGAGCGTTTAGATATGATTTTAAGATAGCTATGTCCAACCTAAACATGTTACTGGGCTAAGAAATATTGCGAAATAAAAAGTAACACATATCATAACTGTTAGATGATTTAAATCCTTCCAGATAATTGTTTTAAAAAAAGAATATTGGTCAAAAATAAGGAATGTTCGAAGAAATCACTCGGAAGTTTGCTACTATTTATTTAGTAGGGGTAGCGCCGCTACATTTTGCAAATATCGATAGTGGTAACGCTGATGGTTGCCAACCTCTATTTTGTAGTGCTTGGCTCCGTGTGTGTGACATAGAGTAACACTGGTATCTGGGCTATACTTTAAGAGCGGTGCTACTAATTTCTTCCTATTCTAGCCGTAACTTTGTTTTTCGTTACTGTCTTCCATTCGCCATATTTTCTTGTGTCTGTATCTCAGCATGACTAGCTGCTGAATATGTTTTTTTCTGTGCTTGCCTCATGTTTCTGTTTGACCTGTTGTTGAAAAGGGGTGGGATTTGTTTCTTTACAGGTCTGTCACGAACCGTAGGTTTGTCTATCATAGTTTTTCCATATGTTTTGGTGGTTTTGGCCATCAGCTTGGAATTCCTTTCTGATTTCCTCTGTCATACTAGTATTGTTTTGCCATGAAAGGTGCTTGTTAAGCTCAACGATGTTAATTGTAGTCAATGCTATAAGATCTTCAAATGATCGTTTCCATTTTCACTTTTTATGAATTAAACTCTTCCAGTACTTGTTCAATTTTCTCTTTTTTTGCTTTGAGCTGTTTTGATTCTACCTTCAATTGTTGCAGATTTCTCATACCACTATCTGCAATGAGGACTGCACATTAAATGACCTATTTTGTTTTCAGCTACCTAAAGTTTAGCGTAAGGTACTGAGAAGATTCGAATCTTAGCAAACTGTAATGAAAACTACTGTTGTCACATCTAGTCACTTCTTGACTGTGATATAAGAGGCATGTTTAGTGCCTTCTGAACAACAGGGGTAGAAATTAGAAAACTAGATCGAAAACTAAACTAGATATCAGCACCGATGTGTCAGTGGACACAGAAATTTGCTAGTATGCAGTAAAGACGTGAAAAATATCACTGACTATGCATCAACAATGTGGAACTTGCGATTATCAAAATAAGGACAGGTTGTCGTATTGTACATACACGACAACCAAATCTTTCAACTGGGCCATGCAACGCCTTCGAATACGCCGCACAGGTTTGACAAACTTGCTACAAAGGGAAATGTTGGATGATGAAAGAGGAACTATTGTAACTTTGCCTAATGAGTGTCGAGAAATCATTCACTAATCACCGCAATCTTATCTTTTCAATTTGTGGCCATGTCATATTTTCGGTGTTGTCGTTTATCCAAAAAGGCTCCAGCATTGCAGTGTCGCTCCTACCAAGTCATTAGTCTCAACAAAGGTGACGCAGTTGAATCAATCAACAGATATTAGTAATATAAAATCAACATCACGTAGCTCTGTGCATTCTCCGGTCCTGAAATCCTACTAAAATAGACGGGTTGGACAAAACTCCTACCAGTTATAACTTTCACATCTTTAAAGTTTTCCTTGATCATGGCAGACGTCAAAGGCGGTGTGTTGGTATAGTTGTCTCTGCAATAAAGAACCATACAAACCATTAAATCAAGAAAAAAACACTGTGACTCCAGATGGATACATTACCGTAGATAACATCAGGTTCAGCTTCAAATGTATCAGAAAACAGTTCAACTAATTAAACCCCCTAATTAAAGTCTAAAATAAAATGATTTTTATAACAAGAAGTAGCTAAAATGTCTTGTTTCATGCTTTGAGGCATAGGTGTACTCTGATCCTTGTTTTAGAGATACCAGGATTGATCTTTTGAATAATGTCTACATCATTTACTGACGTTTCAGAATATTGTTCCGCTTGTTAATATTGAAAATATGCATTTCCGCGTCGTATCGACAGATGAAATTGAACTTACTGTAACCACACAGTGTTTATAAAATCCTATGTGGATTTTCCTCTAGCAACCATCCGCTTTTATACGATTAGAACCTAAACTTCAGATCAAACAATCGCATTGACATTTATNGTTTACAGATGCGCTTGCATGTAAGGAGAAAATGTTGCAATAAAAAATTGCACGAAATAGAAGACAGGTGAAGGGTTTTTACATTTNGGAGGTAATATAAACATTGCATTATCTTTGTACCCTGAGCAGGGCTCTCAACCCTTTTACTCCTGCACATCTGAAAAAAAAATTTTTCTGATGTCGTACCCCCTACAATTATTTACAAACACTATCTTTCAAGAGTTCAGAAAGGAATTTTAATTTTTAATATGTACAAGTAAAGCAAATAAAAAATATGGGGAAGAAAGGATGACACAGATTAACATTTGAACATACTCTACAAAATATGATCACTTGCTTGGAATATGCACATAATAATAAAATCAAAAGACTGACTTCTAAAAGTCTGATACTGTATTTCAGGTCATAATGACTCTTGTTCCGGATTCTTACTTAGGAATTTTTTAATACGTGGAACTCTGCTACTGATGACACAACACATGTCTTCCTATAAGTTCAAGCGATTTCTAGATTTCGTATTTTTAATTGACAAAAAAGTGCTAAATCCTGACTCGCATAGGTGTGTCGCATAGGTGTGTTGTCGCAAATGGAACGAGCACAATTAGTGCAGTTTCATGAATTATTAAAGTACTTAGAAACATAACCATAGCCGAACACCAATGATCATCCAAAGTTCTACTCTCAAATTGCATTTCAAGAGCACGATTTGAACCTAACGCAGTTCTACAAGNTTTTTCAGCTCTTGANCACCTGACATTTTATCCAAAATGAAAGAGTATGGACTCATAGCCATGCTTCAGAACTTTCCATTTTCTCTACGTCAAAATATCTATCAAATGACGTCTACAGCACTTCCAAACGAGCCACAATTTTTTCACACACTCTAGGAGTCAAAGTCGAAGATGCATTGTCATGGACTATTTCTCCAATTGATGGAAAATTTGAGTAATACTCCCTTTTCACTGATCGACACTACAGAGACAAGTTATCTTTGAACGCATCAACTTTTTATAGCAATTCAATACGTTTATATTTATTTTTGCTTTGATGTGATGACCATAGGTCATTCATACGAGTGAATACGTCACTCAAATACGCTACGATTTGGTTGAATTCTTGCAATTCCAACTCTTGCAGCAGATCACAGTGATGTTCCTCCTGAAAGATTTTGATTTGCTCTCACAGTTCGAAAAAGCGGTTTAACAATCTACCACATTAGATCCAGTGGTCTTCTGTGTGGAAAAGTAAAACTGTATGTTCACTTCCAAGAATTTCACAAATTGATGTAAAGAGGCGGTGATATACTGTAGAGCACGATCCCTAATCAAGATGATGGTCTTTACAAAAGTTCAGGGACTTTCTTCAATATTTGGGGCAAGGTTTTTGATGCCAAAACATGACAATGGACGAAACAGTGAGTTATTCGCCAATGTGGAATCTCGTGTTTCAACATGACAGAAAACCCAGAGCAGGAGCGCCATCAGTGCACACAGAGTCAATGCTTTGAATATCCTATTTATTTATTGCAAAAAAGGTCTTTCACAAACTGAAGCACATCTTTTACTTTGGTGTTTTTCTTCAGTCCTTCACAGAAAAGGAAGTTCTCTTTCAAGGTACCATCATCGGCATACCTCACCAGTGCAATAAGTTGACTGCAATTCGAAACATCTGCAGCCTCGTCTAACTGAAGGTGATTTTCAAGAGACGAGCTTTCAAATATGTAAACGTGTTACACAACATCTAAACGCAAAATTAGAAATTCGGCTCTGAATAACATTATTTGATAGTGCCACTTATTCAAGCTTCTTTCTTGCTTCATTTCCGAGAATAGTTGTAGTCATTTCCGATACATATGCTTCAGTAAGCAGCTCTGCAATAGTATGAGGTTTCTTAGACTTTGCTACTCCAAACACCATTGGCATGTAGCCATCAGCAGTGGTTTGTCGACAGTTACAAAACCTAATTTTTAAGGGTTGCTCGCGAATCAAAATGGACTCTTATAGCTCGCAAACATTTTCTGTCGTGGTCCATAGCATTGGCCTCGCTATGTCGGTTGTCGAAGTTCCCTGCAGCTTAGATGGCTTCAAACTTTCGTTGGAGAAAACACTTTCACGGAGTACGCGCTGAGGCTTTTGCAAATCCTTCTTTCCTCCGAAGTAAGTGAAACCAAATCGAACATGGCCATCATTCGCCTTTTACTTTTCTTGGACATGACGAAGGGATATGATGATAATGAGAAATAAGAAATGCTTCTATTTTTGTCTCCACTTGCATTTCAGCAGAGCAGACCTTCACGTCTCTCCAAATTAACAAAGCACTTTTAACAAGAACCACCAAGTAACACCAATATCAAAGGCAGTGCACACAGCCGCGTTCCTGTACTTTACGATCAATTCACCTCAGAACTATTTACTAAGTATGATTGAAATGCGGAGTCCACTTGTATACTACACTCAGACAAAACCTGGGATATCCAGAAAACTAAATCACGTCACAAAAAACATGCCAATACTTAGTTCATTCGAGTAAAAACAACTACAAGCTCGTAAATACGAAGAATAGATTGCAGTTAACGTTTACGCGAATCATTAACATCATGATACCTAGGTTTGAACGAACCTCGCGTTTTTGTCCATAATCCATTGCAAAAGCAGACAAAACGCCGCAAGAGAATAATAAATAGATAAATTTCCTGTCATTAAGACGGACATTTCTCGCACCCCCTGGAATGATGTCTAACACCCACGGTTGGAACCACTGCTCTAAGTGATGCAAACAAAATTAACAAAGTCTGTTTGGCTTGATCTTCCATAAGGCAAGCCTGGCAAAGCACCAGTGACGTGACTTCCGAGCAAAGTATAACAAAACTGAGTGCTGTTCCGATAGCGATGCCAGTGACGCTCAATTTGCAGACAGCAAAGTTTTGTGTGAAAAAACAGAAAAGTGCGGTATATTCTTGTTAGTAAGCAACCAACAAAAAAGCGTGTTTTGGCCCAAATTATGTAATTTTGCATTTCATCACTGATGTATTTGCTTTCAGATCAAAAACAATTTTCACAATTAAGGAAAGAATTGGGCCTAGTGAAAAAATTTTAGTTTATGTGCTTGTTTGTTTGCCAGAACGCTGTCGATATTAGCAAAGAATTGCTTTTCTGAAATGGTTGAAAAAAAGATTAAAATTAAATTCAACTTTTCTGTCAGTTTCAAAATGTTGGTTGCGCTTTGCCGTAATTGAGCATAAAAATTGGGCTCATTCAACAAACCAGCTGGAATCTATGAACAATTTTTGGTGACAAATGCTCTGAAAATACTGCTCTTGAAGCGCTTAAACGAACATGGTAATCAGATGCTTCAACTTTCTGAAAAATCGAACCATACTAAGACTGGTAGTCACTAAGACTAGATCTAGCTTTCTTTCATCTCATAATAAACAAGATCAAGTTAGTAAGCACGTCGTGGGCCATGTTAGGATAATGTTTGTTTTCTTTGCTGCAATGCCAGTTTCAGGTGAGTTGAGGTTATGAAGGGTCAGAGTTTTCAAATTTACCTCCTACTAATCAAGTAGAACAAAATATGTTTCCTTTATAAAAAGAAGAGGTTGCTTTGCTAAACGTGATAGCTTTGCAGGAGGGTGCTAAAAACTATCAAATTTGTGGCTTAAACTTTGGTGGGCTGCGCAGAAAGAACCGAACATTTGAAAAAGCAGGAGGAATAGTGGAAGATATAACACAAGGAGCTTGAAGGATACAAAACACCAAACTTTATTGTTTTGAGAAAAAAATCAAACATCAGATCAGCATAGCATTGGTTTCATCATTGTTCAAATAACATACTCACCCTAAAAATGCGTATGGCATGAACATGAGGTTTCCCTTCACTATGTTGCAGTGCCTGAAGTACTTTACGTTGTTTGAGTCAACGCTAGTCGTCGACGCCAGAGGACCATTTAGATTTTTCACTCCATAACATTCTGCAAAAGCATCGGTGGTATTTTCAAGCAGAGTTATGCATCGCCACTTAGCCTCTCCAAACAATTTTATAAGTCAGATTGTATATCCATACGGGGTACGTCTCTAAACGATCCAATCAAGATTGCCGATGTTTCACCGCGCCCACGTAAATTACGAATGAAACAAGAGCAGTTCTAACTTCAATATTTGCGACGTTTATCGCTAGAATCTTTCAGCACTTTCGCACACATGACTTTGCCTCTGGTTTTCCATGCTGGTGCGATAAACTACGTTCATTTCCGAAAAATGTCCAACAAATGACCTTTCAACTTTCCTGGTCAACTAAAACACATTTTATTTGAAGCACATACAGTCAGCAATGAAAAAACTGAGCAAATTTTGTATTTTCAGTTTTGTGCATTTCTGTTTTAAGCTACTGTGCGTATTACTGTATCAGTTTCACGCGAATGTGATCTGTTGAAACGATATATGTGCAAGTGAAATATTTTATTTATTTTTTTATTCGTAATTGTTTGCACTTCAAATGCAACTCGTTTTAGGCGACCGCCACCAATGAGCAAAGATCGTAAAATAACCTTTCACTGAGTCTAACAACACACACGGTATTTCTAAAAAAACAAATGAAAGTGTGCAGATAAAAATTAATCCTTGCTTTATTCGTGATTGTTTACCCTTCTAACAAAACACGATTGTGGGGAACATTTACAAAGAAAGTTGCTGAATGGATTTCTGGAAATTTGTCTAAAAATAACACAGCTCATGGCACCCTCAGATAAAACGAGATAGGACAAGTTGGGTGCAAAATAGCAACTGTGCACATAAAAAGTTTCTCGGCGTTTTTTCTCATCGGAAACTGCCAGTCATTCCCTGTTGTCGCCATCGGTAATTAGTTCCGCTGTTTGATCTGTTTGTAAACACTGCGAACTGGTTTTCGCGACTGTTGCCACTGCAACCAACTCCGTCGATACGACCGGCAGGTGGCGCTTTTTCTTTTCTCAAACCAACGGGTATCAAACCTGTTATCTTTTACTTATTAGCCAGTCTATCAATTTCCAATAACATTTAATCATTGAAATTTTATCGCAATTATCGTTTTGTGTCGTGAGTGTTTCCAGCCTCCAAAAGGCCAACAACCACTTCCTCGCACATTCTGTCAGCCAGTGATATGTAAATTTATCTTGCGCATTGCCTCAAACCTTTATCACAGTCCTGGTCTTCGCATTTGACACAACTGCCTTTCCCATCGCTGCGGTAACCTTTGGTCTGACAGAATTTCACGCAGGTGCCCCGATCAACAAGAAGGTTATCTGCACAAAAATAGCTTGTTATCTTTTAGCTTAGACGCAAAAGAAACGTAAACTTGTATTAATACCTGTCTGTTTCTGAACTCAGTTAGAAGTATCGTTTTTCAAGCAGCTGTGCCTAAATGTAAATTTATTTTAGTTTTTTGAATAATAATCTATTAAGTGATTACTTTTTTATGCATTTACAGTTTTCCTGATTTAAGGTACAATGAAAAGTGACCCAAGCAAAGGACATAGCTAACAAAAACGTAACTTGATTAACACTTTCTGAGTTCGGGCAAAACATGTCAACCATCGGCAATAAAATCGATAATTACTCACTGGTAATTAATTCCTTGGGGGATTAATGAATCATTTTGTTGCTTTTAGATCATAACTTTCGAGAACCACAACCGCTAGAAGGCCAGCCAAGGGCTCTAAAGACGCGGATTTTCGCTTGTTTTTTTAAAAGAAGCAAAAAATTGCCGCTTGGTGAAGGGCCCCAGGGCCGGAAGACATCATCCAAGAATCCTAATTTTACCCCAATTATGACGTTCTCACAAAAATGGAAATCCAAAAATTTCCAAGTTTTTTTTAATCAAAACTACAAGACTTACCGCATCTTTAGAGCATTTGAATAGCCCTCTAGCGGCTGGCGGCTGGCGATTTATGGCCAAACATAGCACTTTGCCCAAATTGTGCAAATGCGGACCCAGGGTTGACCCTCGAGTAGCAGCATTAAACAAACCTCTGCTTTCTGCTCAACACTTGGGATATAAAGGCTAGTTCTGCTTTCACGCAAATAAACAAATCCTTGTTCATAACAAAGTGTTTTATTTTTACTGTTTCATGCGAGCTGCACAAACACTTTCATAGGAGCGATTTGCTTGATATTTCCTTGGAAAATTAAAAAAATTCCTCAGTACGTTGCTCAAAACCGCTGTTGACCAACGTGCTACCTTTAGGCTTGATGCCAGGAAAAAATCTCGTTCATTCCACAAAACTTCGTTAATCAAATGTTTGCTTACGTCTATCTCTAAAGGGAATGGCTTCTATAAAATATGTTATCAACAAACAATCCGTTAATCTCAGCTAAGTACAAAATTTCTGAAAAAAAATTACTCACCTCAAAGAAACCCTAAAATGAAACTACTATAGATCAAAAGGTGAAAGCTGTAGAAATGGTGTTGTAAATACCTAGAAAGTTATAAATAAAGTTTCTACAAGAAAAAAAGTAGGTGCATAAACCTTCATTGTTGATCCTAACACTCAGACCCATTGTGAAGAACTAAAATTCACTTCTTCAACATTGGCAAAACACATCCTCCACATTTGGCCCTCCTCGTAAAACTCTTTACAACTTTCTTAATGAGTTTTATTGCAATTTGTTCTCATTCCCACTAACCAATGTTGATGAAATAAGTAGAATAATTTTATCTATAAAGCGGAAGATAACATCAAACTTTGTGACATACAGGCCAAGTTTTTAAAAATGTCTATATACAGTTTATCTTCATGGTTATTCAAATTTTTAATAAATGTATGGCAGAAGGCTAGTTTCCCAATCTTTTAGAAATTGCTCAAATTACACACATTTCTAAAATAACTACTTCCAAATCTCCTAATGATCATAGACCAATATCCATACTTCCAATACT
>JGI24159J19872_10011865_pt1 | contig 11402 bp, 7 predicted proteins | sample Ectturendosymbi4_FD_19872 | JGI IMG/M metagenome (IMG submission 19872) | reverse complement strand
ACGCTTGCAAGTTTTAATCGTCGCAGAAGAATGAAAGCAGAAAGCAGGCAGATTCCTCAGAAGCTTGCCGCAAGGCTAAAGTTTTTTACTGTAATTTACGGAAGCGATTTATTTAGCCTACATAAATGCTAAACATTTCCAAATATTTCTGGGCGAGAAATGGCGTCGTACTTGGCTGGGGTTGTAAAATTTCTGGCTTGCAAACCGACTGTTTCGTTACAGATAACATTGAAAAGTAGCTAATCCGTCATATAGGTCTTTTTCATGCAATCAAAAAGAATAGAACAGAAATTTTTTATATCACACTTTTACATTTTGCGCAATACTTGATCAAAATTGCAGTAAAAAGTTGAACGTAAAAATCGAAAACGTTGCAAAAAGTTGCAATATAAAATTCCTGGAAACAGCTCAAAACATTGAACTACATATATTTTGAGTATTTGGGAACCTGTTGGAAGCTGTAAGAAAAGTTGCAAAAGTTGCAAAAACTTGCCCTAGTTATTCATTTAAGAGATTTTTCAAAGAAAACCGTGAAGTGCATTTTTTTGCAGCTGTCATGAAAACTGGTTTCACTAATTTAAATTTTTCTCAGAATCGCAAAACAGCTCGGACCAGATGCAAATAATCAAACAAGACCTGTGTTCCTGGCAACAAACTCACAACCTTGTTCACCAAAATGTAGTCACGATTCGTTTCAACTCCAGTTGGCATTACGGTAATGCTCTCTGCATGTCAATAAGCGATGACGACACATGCTGTACAGCAGGGGTGGCCAACACGTCGATCGCGATCGACCAGTCGATCGCCGAGACTCAGTTGATCGATCACGCCTGATTTTGCGTTGAATTGACAAGATGCCTAAATAGAACATTTTTCATTCAATATTTCAGAAAGTTACATAAAAATGAACAACGTTGCATTTTATNACTTATTGTACTTGTGACTTTATTACCGACCGGTCGATCTCGAGTTATTAAGAAATTTTCTAGTCGATCCCAGTCGAAGACAAGTTGGCCGCCCCTGTCTTACATCAGAGTCGTTGCTGAATTCAGTTTATGGATAACAATTGAAGTAGTAGAGAATGGTGTGTGATGCCGATACCTGACAGACACTTTCGAAGTTTATCGTGAATAGGAAATCAATCAATCAGTGATTTGTGTTTATGTAGCTATGTAACAAAAATGAAAACTCCTTTTCCTTATATGTGCTTGGCTAGTGATATAGCTAGTAACAGTGCTCTAACTCTAAACTGGGCACTATAACTGTCAGTCCGTTTCGACCACTGCGAAACTCATATCATCACCAGCGGTGTCACATCCTGTACTAACTTCCTCATACAAATAGAAGTAAGCTAACTTGCATCGAGATTAATTTAAAAAGATGGATCCGCTTTCAGCTTGCAAAGTCTACTGGTTGGTCAGCTTATGTTTAAAACTGCTTTAACACGCACATCGCGATGTTTGCAGTGCAGGCCTATCGCATTGTTTCATCACAAGCACCTCAAAGAGTGTCATCAGAAATAAGCTCCTTTGTAACTCTGCGACAGCGCACTTTGGGCAAAAACTGAGTTCGGTGTACAGGTTGGTGTACAAGCTCATGAACTTGCATCAGCAGCATATAGGCAGTACCTTTTTTCATGTTTGTCTAAAGGGTTGCAACAAAAATGTTTTGGAGCAGTATAGCTCTTATAGTTCTTATGCTCTTAATCATCTTATGCTCTTAAAAGACTTTTTATTTGATTTTCGTGACGGCAGTTGGTGGTAGGCCGAATCCTGAAATTTGTTTCTTACCGGGGTGGTTGAGGTGAGGTACTCACGTTAAGAAGCGAGCAAATCTAAATTCTCAATAATCGAGAAAACGTTGACAGAACGAAAGGGTCTGCATCGATTTGGGTTCATTGAAAGGGATCCGGTCCGTAGCGACAAAAGGTTTGCGAACCACTGATCTAATACCTTTTTCATCAGTAACACTTCACGCATAGACTGTTTCCATGCCTACAACTTGTCAGCATCACAGCAAAACAAAAGCTGAAGTTTAACCATGATTTACTGCTCAAATTAAGAGAAGGCTTTCTTCAATCACTGATGATTATAGTATTTCCTGTGGTCAATACTATCGTCGATGAAATACCAACCTTGTTCTTGCAACAGAAACACTGCTTCTTAAGTTTAATATTTTGTTTTTCCACTTCTTTGAAAAAAATTGCCAACTGTTAATTGCTTAACTTTTAAAGCTGACGTTTTCAGACAACGTGTCTATTTGCTACAAGTGAACTGGCCTGAAAGTCAAGGAATCTAAAAAGTTAAGATGGGAGAAAAATGTATGAGAGTTCTGTTTATATCATTCAACGTAATATGCATGGTAAGTGCGAAGGTTGAATCTCAAGTTACAATACTTTTCTCAACATACAACTTGGGAAAAAATCTAGATGATGCAGTTTTGGCCTTTTATAAGCATTCTTTACTTTTTAAATATGAGCAACTTAATTTTGGACTTGTTACCACGAACTATTTATTTAATACTTTGTGGGATTCCCAGGAAAATTTACTTGTCTTTGAGCTACTGAAACTCAACCACCATTCTTCACAAAAAATTGCAGCCTTGTATCTAAGCGCGTGTTTCAATTTACAACATTCTTATAAATAGGTGTGTTTCAAAAGTAAGTGAAACATCACTGAAAGACGAGGCTTCTTTCTGAAATTTGCAAGCAAATTAAACATTTTTGACTGCCCCTCAAAAAACAGCAAACGCTTCTTAACTGGGATTGATTTTCAGATGGCTGGAATTGCCATGTTCGTCGGAGGCATGTGTTTGCTATATCTTGAAGTGCCGAAAATGATACTTCTGACAATCAAACCGACCACCACAAATACACAAATGGGAGGCATTGCACTTGGTTTCATTGCTCTCGGAGCGCTGGTGTTTTTCATTTCCATCGTCGGCTGCTGTGGTGCACTTAACGACAGTCGCGGCTGTTTAGCTTTGGTAAGTGCGAGATAATATTTGAGGCAGATTGTACCTAAACGCAATAACTGCTGAAAACGACATATCAGTCCAGAACGATAAAGAACTAACGCGAATGAAAAGTTTTTTTGTCAATCGTTGAGTGACAGTAATTGACGGCAGGCCGAAGCCTGAGATTTCAATTTTGCCCAGGCAGTTGAGACTACCGCTCTTGCCAAGGACAACGAGCTCCACGGTGGTTCCCTCTGTGGCCGCGTGAATCAACCAACAGCTTTGCGATTGGAGGGTGGAAACTGTACCACTGAGCTATAGCGTCTATTAGAAACTTACCTGTCGCTGCTTACCATAGGGAACCTTGAAAGTTGGCTTTCTGACTAACTACCGCATCAGACGCAAAAAACTCTCCGAAAAAGGCCTTATTAAACGTATATGATAATCCTAAGTGTTATTCTTTTACAAAACACTTGGTCAATAAAAAGCTCTACGTTTTCTATAGGCTTCAGAGGAATCATCCGACTGGGCTCTGCTTTCATCTTTTTGCGATGATTCAAACTTGCGCATATCTGTATTCAAGTAACTTCACTCCACAAGTGAAAGAAGCAAAAGAAAAGAAGCCTCGCTCTGCGAATAGTTATTTTTATCAGAAAGCGACTTTTTCTTTGGTGGTAATCGTTAGCTGGCGTTGAGTTTTAGTAAGTTTTTGTCATTTATGCAGAAGTTTGAGGCTTCAGCTTTTGCATGTAGTTCAGCAAGACATTTTGGTTTTGTTTTATTTGTCGCGGTTGGGTCTGCGCGTTTTTTCATTGCAGTCTTGAGGTTGTTTACTTTCTCTGACCTTGTGTTGGCCTTTCTACGTTTCACACCTGTTAGCATTGCTTGCAGATGGTAGGACTGACAATGCGTAGCGTTACGTGAAATCGATTTCCTATTAAAAATTTGTGATTGATTCCTTGCTTCTTTCACTTGTGGAGTGAAGTTACTTGAAAACATTTGGTCTTCAAGTTTTTGTACCAGTGCAGATTGGATAGGCACAGAATCTTTACTAGTACCTTTCAACAACACGCACTTAGATTTTTTATTTATTTATTCATTTTAATGTTTAAACCAGGCCCGAAGTCCATAGAGCACAAGTACACACTGCACAATGTAGATTGATAAAAACAGATACAGAACGTATTATGACAGCGTTGGGGTAGAACCACTGGATTACGGACACTTCCTTGTAGGCCATTAACCCTTGGTTTATAAATTTTTGTATTTTATATATTAATGTATTTGACAATCCGTGAGTTTTATAGCTCACCTCCTTTAACGACTTTCTGCCGCTGAGTGCTAGTGCTTATTCAGATAGAAGTATACTGGAAATAAAAATTTATCAATTCTATCACGTTTCAATTCCTCAGTTCATAAGATTGAAGTTGCACCTCCAAAGTAAAAAGAACTCTTCCATGACGAGGTTGAACCCGGCAAACAAAATAGGCTGCACAAGTGTTAGTCCACTGCATACCTTTCAGTGACCCCTGGTCAGGAAACCTTAAAATGCTATACGAGCCAGGAAACGAGGGTATAATGACACCCAGGCGCGGATTTACCATTAGGCTAAAAAGGCTTAAGCCTAGGTCTCCAGATTTGGGGGAGCCCCAAAAGTACGTGAGTAAGGACAATTTCCAGCATTTTTATAAGCAATTATATTTATATTTTTGTTTTGGTTCAACGCACTTTTTTACACTACACACTAATCAAAGATCTCTGCAGAAGGATGAGCGCGAAGGATTGGAGTGATTGACGATGAGCATTCTCTTTTTATGGTGTTGAGAATTGGTTATTTTTGCGTAAAATGTATGGAACAAAACGCCTGGGCCTGAATCCATTTTTCAGATTACACGAGGCCATTGAGGTACTTTAGTTCAGCCCAGGTCTCTCTCTTGTTGCTTTTTATGGGTAAAATGCGGGGAAAGACGAACTACAGTAGCCTGAACTGTAGCCAAGGCTGGAGATATTCAATGGAGCAAAATGTTAACTGTTTGTAACACAGCGCGTGTAAAGCTGGGATGTTCTTTGACTTCAATTGTTTTGTAGCAATCTTGTGCCATTGCTTTCTATAGCTCAATGCATAGAAAAAGATTTCAACTACTGTTGAACTAGACGCATATCTTGATGTATTAGTAAGGCCAATTTATAGCGTGAGCTTATTAGCTTAGTTGGCAAAGTGGGCTTCAGTTGTAAGATCTTTCTTTTTTTCAAAAAAATCAGGATAACGGTGGATCTGCAGTGGGCTTGTATTAACTTGAGAATGTCGAAACGTATATACGAGAGTGGTTCTATCAAGCGAAAGAAAGCCACTACCAAAGCAGATACACCACGAGCTGTTATTGAAAAGACGAAATAACCCAGTTTTTTAGTGTGCCAGAGGGTCTACACTGGAGGTGGCCACGGATCCGGAGTGCCGGTGTCATCTCCTGCAGGATCCTGCGTTTTTCTTTCGGACTCGGAGCTGGAGTCAAAAATTTGTGAAAAAAACGGACTCGGATCCGCAGTCACTTTTCATTTTCAGCAGCAGCGGGAGTCTGCGTGGTTTTCATATACCGTATGGAATTTCTTAATTAAAAACATTGCTGAATTTCGGTTGCATCGATGGTAGCTGGAGTCTGAACAGGAGTCGGATTCACAAATTTGAAAATCTTTCGGACCCGGATCCGGATTCAAAAATTCTGGAACAGTATCGGAGTCGGATTCTGAAAATGTTACTACTGTTGCAACCTCTCCGGTGGTGTTGCGTTGATTGTGTGATTCACCACGAACGGGATGTGCGTGAAGAATAACACCATTATGTATTTGGCGTGAACAAGCAATAACAGAGTGATCCCGATGGAGTGATCTTGGTGAGTGACCTCTTATGATGCTTGTGAACCTGGTGAACAGTTGATTGTGCTTGCTAACGGTGACGACCAGAGTGATTTCGTCGGGTGATCTCTATTGTTGCTTGCTGCCACGGTGCGAAGCTCTGCGCACATGCCGCTCGTGATTTCTGATCGCAACACTACGGCCAACTTTGCCTTCCAGAAGGGTCTCCAATTTTAAATAGTCTAGGACCCCGAAAATGAAAATTCGCCTCTAATGACACTCCCAATTTGATTACGTCATCCTGGGACATGTGACATCCGTTATTTCCGGACCAAACTATTTTTGACTTCCCAACGTCCATTTTTAATCATTTTTGCAACAACATCGTATCGACACAGCGAAACATACACAGCATACAAATTCTATCCACTGTACCCCTAAAGGGTATTTTTGGAGGGGAATTTTGTTTGTGCGTAGAAAACGTCATGCGTGATTTAGATGCGTTTTTTCTTCACATCAAGTAATAGTGCAGGAAGACTCTTCACACATAAGGTTTCGGTGGTCACATTTGGCCAAACACGTTTTGTACTTAAAATAACATTGATATATTAAGGTAGTAAAATGCCCGAAATTTATTACACATCAGGGAACCACGGCTAGCACTTTACCCATATTTTCGATATATAGGCTTTCAGAGACATTTTTGTAAAATAACTCTGGCACCATTCCACTCGTCTCTGAAAATCAGGAAAAGTCATGGAAGCACAGGTTTCTAACATTTTTCTAAGTATATAAAATCAACAAAAAAGAAGCCCTTGGGTGGTCCACCACCCTGGATTCCTGTGCAGGTCTTTTAAAGTTATCTACCGGTTTATAAACGAAAAACTTCGTTATTGTATGAAATTTCTTCAGTGAATATATCCTTGTTTTATTGCTAATTTTTGGGTGTCTTTAATAAAAATGGATTACGGTTATTAAAGACACAGCTCTCCTAAAACAAAGCTTTTTAATGATTAGAAACTCGATTTTGCAATTACTTTGAAACAGCAGAAGAGTTGTGGCTGGCAGTGAATAGTTTTCAGATTTGTAGAAAAGAATTTTGGTAGTTTGAAAGTAGAATGTTTGCAATTTGAAAATAATGTTTTTTGAAGGGAGTTATTTTCCGCAATTTCGATAAATGTTTCCAAACTGCCGTCTTCGACACTTTACGACTGTTGCAATATAGCTGCCGTCCACAAACGAAGTCTTGAACAACCTTATTCTAACGTCCGCAGTTGCGTAAGCCATCAGAAACGCAATGTTTTTATGGGACTTTCTACCAACGTAATCTCCTGAATACCGCAAACAAAAGAGCCCACGTTGATTTCCTGTTTTAAGAATGGCGTTACCTGTTGTTTCTCACTTTGCCATAACCAAGGTGTTGCCAAGCTACAAGGTGGGCAGTTTATGCTTCTGAAATAGTTTCCGTTGTGCCTAAGTCATAGGTGGCCGGAGTGACATTTTCAGACTCCGACTACGCTCCTGTTCCAAAAAGTTTGAATCTGGGTCCGAATTTTTTTTCAAATTTGAAAACCATAGTCTTGTTCAAACTCTGGCAACCATCGATGCAACCGAAATTCAGCATTATTTGTGCTTGAGAAATGATATTTATAAAGGCCATGCCGACTCCTGCTACTGCCGAAAACAAAAGGTGACTCCGGACTGGGTCCGGTTTGTCACAAATTTTTGACTCCGTCTCCGCATCCGAAAAAATCGCAGAATCCTGGCGGAGTCGACTCCGACACTCCGGATCCGTGGACACCTGTGATCTAAGTACGCTATACGTTAAGATCGGAAAACAAGTAAAAGCTGGGAATTTGCTTCAAGGTTCTTCGCCTGTTTGTTTTTCTGACTCACAGCCTTCTCCATTGATGAGCTTGCGCATCAAATTTGAAAAGATTCGAGTGTAAGTCAAAACAGGGACATGTTTGCAAAATTATCTGACATTCCATTGCTTTTGAGCAAATATATCTTAGCGGCAGTCAACGTAAAACGTCAACCGCATTTTGTTATTTGCATTTTTCAGTTCTGTGGAAGGTTTTGGGCTACGTGTTTGCAATTTCATTTCATACGAGACTTTTTCTTCAAAGTGCACGTTAACCAGGTTCTTGGCCCGCGTGAGTGGTAGGACGATGTTAGCTTTAAACCGTTGCAGAAGCCTGAACATGAAAGAAAATAAGCTGTTCCAATATGCTAGCTCCCGGAGAATGTCATAGCACACAAAACGTTCAAGATGCAGAGATTCATGCGTTTTTATTCCAAATATATTTTGTGTTTATCCTCAATTCAAATTCTTTTCTCGTTTTTTTTTCTCAAAAATGTCTACATACATTCAACATATGTAAAAATAACAAAACCAACATTTTACTGAAATAATGACCCTTTCACGCATCATGGTATTAGTTATGTGAGTTTCATTTTATCCTGTCAACAAGGACGTTTTTTGAAAGGAGCGATTTATGAAAAATGTTGTGTATTCGCCAACCTTATCAAAAAGCTTCGCATTTTTATATGCTGAATCCGTTTCTGGAGAGGCGAAATGTTTTACTAAAGAACTTTCCTAGGAATTTTCTGCTGGCCTTTCTGGTCGTTTTCTTCATCTAATTCTTTTCTTTCTTGAACTGCTATATTCCGCTGTTAATCGCATTTTCTTTTGTTTTACAAATATTAATTATTCTAAATTTTCGTTGCTTGTTTTTAGGTTTGGAAATGCCTCAAACATGCTAATATTTAGGCAAAGTTAAAACCAATTTTATTGCCATGGCTTTGGTAAGAAAATACGATACATCTTAACGACAAGAGCAAGTAAAAATAATAAAAGCAAAGTAAAAATCAGTGGCATCCTTCTTGTTTGTCGATTGTTCAAATTTTATGTATATCAGCGAAAATCTGCATTCATCGGAAACAAATTCCACTCTATTGTTAGGTCAAAGAGTATGAATGGAACAAAAATCAATTTACCTTAAGCTCGTACATTGGACTACAATGAAGAAAGACTACCCAATAAAACTTGTTTGTACACTTTTTCCATTTTTATATTTACTACTAACAACTTCACGAGAAAATGAGAAAGTAGCAAAATGTCTTTGAAAAATACTTTTTCTTTGCCTATGGCGCTTTGTGCTTTAGCTTCTGTTTATGCTAAAGCAGTTTTTTTTAAGGAAAATGTTAGGTACCCGGTATGGCCCTGGAGGGACCCGATTTCTCTGATTCTAGAGACCCAATTTTCTCTTATTCTAGGGATCTGATGATAACTTTCTCCGATTCTAGGGACGCGATTTTCAATTCTAGGGACCCAAATCGGGTCCCTAAGACACCTTTAAAAAAACCTGTGCTAAAGTGTAAGATGTTTGAAACAGATCATGTGGAAATCCCCCAATCTTGTTTAAACAGATATATTTTGTTTCAGTACTTTGTTTCCATTCTTTTGCTCTTCCTCGGGCAAGCAGCCGTAGCAATTGCTGCATTGATTTTTGGATTGCAGGTAAGTTATGTTGATAATAATTGAAATTGAAACTAAACTGTTGCCATAAGCGTAGCCAGGGGGGCAGAGGGCCATATCCCCATCAATTTTTAGCATATCTAGTCACTTTGTGCTTTGAGAAACGGTGTCCTAAACAAAAATACTGTTGCGCGCCTAAAATCAAACACTGGCCCCGAATAAATTTTGGGCTGACTGCGGTACTGACTGTTGCTAAATTTAGAGAAAGAGACGAAAAACTAGAAAAATTACGTTCATGGGACACCTTTCTAAAAATAAGCATGTACTGTGACTTAAAAACATATGCATCGAGATGATGATCAAGTTTTAAGGTTTGTGTTCAGTCCTGGCAAAAACTTAAAAGATGTATGGTGAAGGTAAATTTTGAACATTTTCAGCAACTGACTACACATTTGCTCGTCGCTACTTCTGTCTTTCGCAAAGTGCTGGAAGTACTTCCATACTTTCCATTATTAGTGGGCAAAGCAAGTTATATGCTGCATATTTTTCGAAAACTTGTTTGTAAACCAATGGTTTTAATTCATTAATTCAGTTTCACACCTGCTCTTCCTCTGGAGAGGTTCGCGGGGTCAGTAGCCTCAGGAAGGACCAAGCCAGGTCGGAGTAGTCATATCACCTGACCCTTGAGTCACGTCACCTATGGGCCGCTTTCCCGTGGGTATGGCCAGCAGGACTCGCCACGCTGATCTTTACTGATGCAATTTGGTCACGTGGCCGAAGCATTTTAGGTGGAATCTCTCTGGTCGGAGACGTTTCTCGAATTCAGGGATTTACGAGTTTCACAGTTGCCCGCTTTGTTGCGAAATGCCACGCCATGAGTTCTTCGAAATAATCCTTTATCTCATTTTGCCGCTTGTACTTGAGATAACACTTTTTCAGTTTTACCCCAAGAATCATGACTATATGTGAAAATCGTTACAAAAACCTATTTAAAAACTGAAAGCTTTGCGGTGTTTGGAAGCTCCCGTTTCAGAGCGATAAAGCTCACGCAGAACTGCGCTTGCTTTACCAATCCGTGTATCAATCTTTCCGTTCAGCTTTCCGTCACTCGTGAACAGGCCCGTAGCCAGGTAGTAAGGTTTGACGGGGAAAATACATTATAAGGGGGCCACTTGTTTTATTATACAAGGGTGTTTAAAACTAATTTTTCTGGGCACAACAAATTTTGGGGGAAATGCCCCCGCAGCAACGGACCTGCTCGTGAATACCACACAAAGTTACTTGAACTTCTCCACCTGCTGCAGTGCGTTACCGCTTATTTTCAGCTTGTGTTGGCTTGGTTTTCTGGAGAGACATACTGTAATACTGTACTTGACCTTCTGCCTATAGCACGAACGCGGTCCGTGGTTACGCACGCGACGACTGATACGCGATACTTTGATTGTTTTTGCGCATTTCGTGGTAGTAACCACTCGAATCATACCGCTGGACAGACCGGTCGCCCCATTTCAACAGCAACTTTTGCGATATTAGGGTGTACAACGGAGATGTGTTGCTTGCGCACACATTTGTGTAGGAGAGGCTGGCATTGAGTGCACTGTAAGCGCAGTCATGCAGCAATCATTACACCTGAAAAGGAGAAACCTACCTGCTGCGCTATCACATTGCTTAACGTGACAGGGTGGACCATGTTTTTTATCCTTTTCTGCCACAAAACTCTGAATGTTTTTGATACACTTGGCAAAAACTATTTCACTCAATAAATGACCATTGTGAGCATAGGCGTACGGGAAGGCATTTTACTGGGGGAGGAAAAAATTTGCCCTGAAAATAACAATTTGCCCTAAAAATAGACAATTTGTCCAGAAACTAACTTTTTAGTTTAATCCGAATAGGGCCTGAAACCTTATGTAAATTTGTTCTATACAGTAGAATTCCTTCATAACGGCTTCCTCTGTAACGTCAATTCGCCCATAACGTTACATTTTGTTTGGTCGCGATGGCATCTTTTGTATGCATTTCAATTCGCTTATAATGTCAATTCGGCAATAACGTTATTTATGCAATCCCCTAGAGGTGCCGTTATAGGCAAATTCTGTAGTTACCTTGCTTG
>JGI24159J19872_10011863_pt1 | contig 11403 bp, 3 predicted proteins | sample Ectturendosymbi4_FD_19872 | JGI IMG/M metagenome (IMG submission 19872) | reverse complement strand
GTTAGAACTTTCAAAAATGTATTTACTGTAAAAATAATAAAGAAGTGTTGGAACTATCAAACTACTTTCAAAAATTAATTTTCAATCAACAAACTGCGGCCCGCTAGAAGGTTCCGTCCTGGGCCCAGAGCCTCCACGACCCTTCCTTGCTCCGCCACTGATCCTACACTTAGTGCATCAGCTCCCATTAAGAGAATTTGTTATATCTTGAATAACGTGCGGTCTGATAACAGAAGCAGAATGTGAAAGACCTTATCACCAGTAAAATTAATAGGCTACTGACTTTTCTTCGTGTGATTTTTACAACAAAATAAAATCGAACAAAAACTTCTTGAAGAAAGTTTTGTCTACCTCTACAGAAAAGTATGATTGGCCGAATATGTAAATTTGCAAATGCTTAAATGTTGTTTTATTTCTTAGTAAAATGCATTATTTTAGTTTTTCTTGGTGCCTCAACTAAAGGAATCCAAAATGACTACACGCTCAATAAGATATGAACCACATTTATCTGATAAGGCTCATCCTTTTGAAGCGTCCCGGTTTTCAATCACAAAAATATGGTATGCCTAATATTATAGTATTTTTTATCTCCGTTTCTACTTCACTGGGCACCAAAAAGGGCGCATTTATGGCAAAGGGGCGCCATAGACGTTTGGGGTGCAGTTGCCCCAAACAGCCCCCCTGGGTCAACCCATATGTCTGATGTGGACTCAAACCGCCCCTTTACCTTCCCCTGGGGTAGCTCTAGGCTTACTGTAAGCTTTCGAGGAATCAGCCAACTGGGCTCTGCTTTCATCTTTTTGCGATGATTCAAACTTGCACATAACTGTGTCTGCATTCAAGTAACTGGTCTCCACAAAGCTGAAAGGTTAGAATCCATCAGCAGATTTTTTGCTGATAAAAATTTCTGACGGATTCAAACCCTTCACTTTTGTGGAGATTAGTTACAAAAACACAGGTTATTTTTAGTGCACTAGCGCAAGGAAAGCCCCACACTGTGTTGTGATAAAAGTTGTAAAGATTCTAAACCACGTCACTTTCATTGCAGTGCAGGCCTACATCCCTGATCTTACCCGCAGTGTTTTTAAAGATGTTTTGAGAGACTGAAACGGTCCTCAAATTTTTCCAACGGTCCCTAAAAATCAGCAGAACCTCGCTATATGACCAGGGCCTGGCAGGGCCATGGCCCCCGCAGATTTTTGGCTGGCCCCTGCTTGGCCCCCCAGTTTTATGCTTGATTTCACGTTCAAGTTCGTTGGATTGACATATACAGCAGATAACTTTCAGCCAGCAAAATTTTAAACGATTTAAAGACTTTTTGGCGACGGTTCTGACGATTTTCACAAGCCTATGTTGGGTTTGATAGGATTAATCATAGCAAATCAATCTTCATTACAACGGAAAATCACCATGCAAGAGAGACATTTATGTTCGACCCTACTTTTTTCCTTGGCCCCGCAGTGCTCCCCTTTCAGTTTTTTCATTGTAGAATCGCCACTGCATATCACCATCACCAAATTCAACTAAAACCTTGTACACTAAAGAGTGGTGCAGCTTTCTTGTCCCGAAATTAAAGTGAATTGGGTTTCCGAGACACGTTTGTAACCAGTGCGCATGTTACGAGCGATAATGCCGCATTGTGACGGTTCGGCGTTGTGCGCTTTCGACAGCAATAATATGTGTTTATTTTTCCTTCACAGAAAGTTTTGGAAAGGAGAGGGAAGGTGAAAGAGATAAGTTGTAGTAGGTGTGGCTTGCAAAATGGTTGCGTTAAACTGCGTGACGCTTATTAGCAGTGCTTCTTGCTCAGACTTGTTTATAGCTGTGATGTTTTCTGCACAAGTATTGAAAAACCGAACAGTTGTCGACGGTTCTGATGATTTTCGAAAGCCGATTTTCGAAACGAACAGTTGTCTTGTTTTACGTGATGAATGCACTATCACAGCGGTACAATTTGCTCCATTTGGGCTTGATAATATAGGTTAACTTTAATCAATATTACATTTGTCACTATCGACTGCATCGATCGTTACACTGGACGATAACAGTTACAGGTTAGGTCAATTTAATTACGTCCAGGGTAAAATAGGGAGCGCCCTTTTGAAAAAGGGAATTGTAAGTCAAAACACACGTCGTGCTTGTCAAGAGAGCTTTGGATTTTTCTATTCTACTATAATGACAGAAAAAGCACCATCAGTTCGTTGCCCCGCTAAAATGGTAAGGAAACGCTTTAAAGATGTTTTGAGCGACTGATACGGTCCTCAAATTTTTCCAACGGTCCCTAAAAATCAGCAGAACCTCGCTATATAACCAGGGCCTGGTAGGGCCATGACCACCCCAGATTTTTGGCTGGACCCTGCTTGGCCCCGCAGTTTTGTGCTTGATTTCACGTTCAAGTTCGTTTGATTGACATATACAGCAGATAACTTTCAACCAGCAAAATTTTAAACGATTTAAAGACTTTTTGGCGACGGTTCTGACGATTTTCACAAGATTATGTTGGGTTTGATAGGGTTAATCATAGCAAATCAATTTCATTACAACGGAAAATCACCATGCAAGAGAGACATTTATGTTCGACGCTGCTTTTTTCCTTGGCGTCGCAGCGCTCCCCTTTCAGTTTTTTCATTGTAGAATCGCCACTGCATATGGCCATCACCAAATTCAACTAAAACCTTGTACACTAAAGAGTGGTGCAACTTTCTTGACCCGAAATTAAAGTGAATTGGGTTTCCGAGACACGTTTGTAACCAGTGCGCATGTTACGAGTGATAATGCCGCATTGTGACGGTTCGGCGTTGTGCGCTTTCAACAGCAATAATATTTGTTTATTTTTTCTTCACAGAAAGTTTTGGAAAGGAGAGGGAAGGTGAAAGAGTTAAGTTGTAGCAGGGGTGGCTTGCAAAATTGTTGCGCTAAACTGCGTGACGCTTATTAGCAGTGCTTCTTGCTCAGACTTGTTTATAGCTGTGACGTTTTCTGTACAAGCATGGAAAAAACGAACAGTTGTCTTGTTTTACGTGATGAATGCACTATCACAGCGGTACAATTTGCTCCATTTGGGCTTGATAATATAGGTTAACTTTAATCAATATTACATTTGTCACTATTGACTGCATCGATTGTTACACTGGACGATAACAGTAACAGGTTAGGTCAATTTAATTACGTCCAGGGTGAAATAGGGAGCGCCCTTTTGTAAAAGGGAATTGTAAGTCAAAACACAAGTCGTGCTTGTCAAGAGAGCTGTGGATTTTTCTATTCTACTATAATGACAACAAAAGCACCATCAGTTCGTTGCCCCGCTAAAATGGTAAGGAAACGCTCTCCACAAAAGTGGAGAAGAAAGCTCCTTACTTTCTTCCCCTCAGCCCCCAAATTCACCAAGTTCGAGTTTTTTAATTTTTTACAGAGTCGTCCAGAAAAGTGACTAAAATCACGCTTTCAATGCAGAATCGTAATATAATATGCAACGCATCCAAAGAATTCAAGCTCAGACATGCATGCACAAAATAAAACAAAGAATCTTCAAAACACATTATTTAATATACTGAAATAGCAGATCTTAAATCTTCTTTCTTACCTGCAACATGTGGTTGATCTGATTTCGCATATACATGTACAGTATATTAATGAGGTCATAAAAGCCTCTAACGTCAATGCAATTTTGCATGCTGATGATACCAATGTTCCTATTTCAGGAAAAAATATAGGAATCTACAAAAATCTTGCAAACGATGAACTTTGAAAAGTGACGACTGGATTAGTGTTAACAGATTGTGTATCAATTTTTCCAAAAATAATTTTATGCTCGTGAACAACCCTTACAATAAAAGCTTTTCTGTTTGCGTTGATAATCAGTCAATATCAAAATAAAGTAACTTAAAATATCTTGGAATCGTACGTGATGATGAAAGTAATCGGAAACCTCAAACAGAAAAGTTTGTAATACAACGTTCTAAATCAGGTTTACCAAACGTTTTGGGCCACGGACCTTCATTCGTGAATTTGTTTTTCTAGAACCCAAATCTTACGTCCCATCAATCATTGTAAACACGTCTTGACGGCAAATTTCAAAACGGCAGAATGACCAAGATATACGGTTGCAAAAGCTTGCTAAATCGTTTCAATTACGAATCACTGCGGTAAGTATTTGTGATATTACGCACACTGTGCAACGTATATGTTCGCTTTTATTTATGTTTCACGAACCCCCTGTGCAGTCGTCACGGTCAGCGTGGTTTACGGACATAGTTTGGAAAACATTTTCCGGACTAGATCAGGTAGGATTTTGTTCAAGTTATACGCCAACATGTCAGTGCTCAGGTCTGTTTATTTTGCTCTTTTTCATTCTTATCTAACTTAATCAACGCTCAATCGGACAAGAGCCAATGAAACTACTTTCCTTCCTCTAATTAGATTGCAGAATAAAACTATAAGGTCCCTTAAAAAACGGATATTCCCTTCCCTAGTATCGAATTTTCGAAATTCCTGATATATTTGATATGTTAGTTGCCAAATTAATGTACTCTTTTGATAACTATGAACTCCCTGAACATAAAACCTTTTGCATGATCGCATAAGTTCACAATTACCACACGTGGCTTACTTCTTCGAAAAAATGCAATAACCCAGAATAAAACATGTCTGGGTGAATTTTCTTTAATGTATGTTGGTCCCAAACTTTGGTCTGAAATTGTTGAAATCTTTATAGTCTCTTTTATGTTTTCCATTTGCAAACAATACAAGAATGTCTTGTCTTGCTATTATGTCGGTGGATTCTTCATTTGTATATTTGTTTCATTTTTCTGCAATATTGCGCATTTTTTCTCTTCTTTCTTCCGTACTCTTCCAAGAGCTCATACCACCCTGTAGGAAAGCATGCTTTACATTCTTTGTTTTTGTTTTCAGTTGACGTTGTGCTTTGCTAAATTACTGCATTTTTTCACTTCATTGTTCCTCTTCACTTGAAACGTCTTCAATTTAGTCTTAATTTGTGCCAACAACAGGGTTGGCTCAGTAGTTGGCCCATAAGCAGTAGCGCAACTGACGGGATCAGGGGGGCGAATTGCCCTCCTGTCAAACTGAATGCAAAACCCAGCCCTCCACAGTGGCCAATGGGGCCCTTTTAGCTAAGTTTCCACCCTGGCTCTGTTGCGATCGGACAGACCGAGCGGCAAGTGCGCAAAACTTCACTGTGGCAACAAGCAACAATAGAAGTCACATCCCATGATCACTCTGTTATTGCTTGTTCGCGCCACATATATAAGTGTTATTCTTCACGCACATCCCGTTCGTGGTGAATCGCTCATTCAACGCAACGCCAAACGAGAGGTTGCAACAGCTCAAACCTCCAGTTACGCCACTGCCCATGAGGTCTTTGCCCTTTATGTCCCAAGCATGTAGCTCACATCAGTTTGCTGAATTCCTAAGTTATCAATTGTTTTTCTCTTTTTTGTCGTTTCCTAACATAGAACAAACTTTTCTGTCGTTTGGTGATCCACTCCTTTTCATGCATTTCTCTTTCAACGTGGTTTGGGCCACAAAAATGCACGAATAAATCTACCTACCTTTAAACATAAAGGTTCAAATTAAACCTACAATATTGATCGATTGATCGTTTCATATAACTCAGCTAAGAAACTGAAACAATACAAAGAGCCATCGCGCAATAAGGACACTAATTGTCAGTGAACACTAGAATAAATGAAAACACAATGGCGTAATAACTGATCAATGTAAACAAAGGGTGTACCTGTGTCACATAGAATTGGTGAAGGGCCATGGCGGTCATCTAGTCAACCAACCCGTTTATCATTTTTGAAGTCTTAAAAAACAGTAGTTGGAAATCAAATAAGCACAGTTAGAAAGACAAACAAAGAAAGACAGAACATGGTGAAGTGAATTTACAGATGAAAAGAGCATGCCTATGTACACAAAGGAATGGATCAAATTTAAGTGAGGAATATTGGTGTGGTCAAAAGAATGTTTAAACAAAGCATGAAAATAAAAAAGTAAAAAATAAATAAAAAGTACTTGATGAGTTACAAAAGAAAAACAAAACAAAAGTATAGAGTGTAATTTCACGCTGAAAAAATGGGATGTTCATAGGAAAAAACGAGAAACAAAAAAGTGAAGATACATAAAAAACAAACAAAAATACCTTAATCAAATACAGAAACTCTCAGCATTTCTTTTTAGATAAGTGAAATGTTGCTAGAATACATAATTATGTATCTTTTTCATGCAAGAGGTATTTCTTGCTTTTACATTTGAAGGTAAAAGTAGCAGAAGACTTAATACAGTCTGGTGATGAAGACCACACTTTTGGGCCAACAAATATAAAGGAACATTTTCCTGAAGAAGTGTTAACTTTAGGTAAACACAGGTTGTTAGAGATGGATAGTCTTGTGGAGTAAGAATTAATTGAGCTGATTGGAATAAAAAAACATCAAAATGGTTTGGAATGAGTTTGTTATAAAAAGAGTGCTTGAATTTTGCTACTGATATGGTATGAATTTTGCGAGGGCATAATATATTTAAGTGCTGGAAATATTCTTCCAGGCTTTTGAATCATCGCAAAAAGATGAAAACAGAGCGCAGTCGGCTGATTCCTCGAAAACATACAGAAACACCAGTGCTTTTAAGTGTCTTCCTGGGATGTCTGGTTAGTTGGCTTCATTAGTTTTATAGCTTTAGTTTGGAGCTTAATGAGAGGCTGAACGGTTGCGTTTGAAGCATCTCGCCAATTGAGGATTTAATAAGTAAATGAGGTAGGGTTGGATTAATGAGTTATAAACAATTTTCAATACATAATTTGTTACGTAATGTTTAAGTTTGGATAAAACTCCAAAAGCTCTTGACAGTTGAGTTTTCACCTTTTTACATGAGGTGTCCAGCTTAGCTTATTGTCATCAAGAACACCTACGTGTTTCAGGTTATCTTTGGGGGAAATTATATGGTTATTTATAATAACTTTAAAAAGAAGCTTTAGTTTTAAAAATTGTATGCAAAATTGTTTCTCATCTAGACACAGAAGGTTGACCATCAGTCGCCATGTCTGCCAGACCATTTGCTGACAAGAAAAAGCAAAATGAAGCAATTGACACATGTAGACAAGATATTGTGACGATGGTAGGACTTGAGACACCGACATAATGTTGTAGTAGAAGGTAAAACAAAAGAAAAAATACTGCGCTGACTATTACAAAAGAGGTCACTATCAAGCCTATGTAAGCAATTCAGGGAAAAGGTGGGAATTACGGCATAAGAAAAGAGAAACAGCAACACTTGCAACAAAGACGGCTAGTGAAGAATAAAACATTGCTCAAACATAATTTTCATTATTATTATTACGCCAGGCAATGTCATTGGGTTCTGTCCGGCCAAATACGTCAACAAGTTTTTTCTCCTGTTCTATTTTATTTTCTTTGTAATTAATCAAGGTTGGCGCTGCTCCTCCGATTTGCAATTGCAATGGTTTTGGTTACGTTTGATAATACGTTGTGAAACTTCCTGGATGTTTAAAATGCTTCTTCCTACATAAACGTTGTCTTTTTCGTTTAAAAGCAGGGAGCCTCTAATTTGAACAGTCCCACAACAATCCCAAGAATGTGTTTTTAAATTGAAAACTAAGTTCCAGAGGACAAAATCAAAGAAATTACGCAAACATTACTAAAAGAAAGTGTTTTCTCATACAGCGAAATGTAACGGATGTAGGGCAAACATTTTAACATTTTTGGGCCTCTTGCTTTATCTATTTTCCGAGCTGAACTAAGTATTTGGATCACGGGCCACATTCGATTATTCTACATAATTTGAGAGTGCGCCGGGACGGGAGCAGATGGATGGATTATTTGAGTAAACTAACATGAATGAGCGGTAAATAAAAGTGAATTGGTTTTAATGATATCATTTGTACACCCTCAACAGGTTGGATTAAACCGCTCGGATATGTGGCCTGGGGCTGTAGTTTGGCCATATGCTTGCTTTAGCTGTCCAACCCAAATGACTTACTGAGCCAAAAATTATATCACTATCTTTAACAAGGGCCGCACATTGAATAGCATATTAATGAAGGCCGCACATTGCGTGGCTTAGTTTGATCTTAGCAAACTAAATTTATCTTAAGGTGATGTACTGAAAGCGTTCGAATCCTAATTTCAATTGCAACGTGACAAAGTGGCACTGAGGACCATCTGCATCAAAAATTTCAAATCCAAAAGTATCTGAATAAGGACAAGTTGTCAGTATGTTGGATACTTTTACTACAGCGACAACCTAAACTGGGCCGCACAAAACCTTCGTCTGGACCGCGGGTTGGACACAGCTGCTTTAGGCTGTAGTTCTAGTGCAGGGTTCCCAACCTGTGGTACGCGCACCACTAGTTGTACGCGAAGGTCTTCCAAGTGGTACGCGAGTAACTTCCATTTTTTCGCAAAAACCTGGATTCACAGCTTTCTAGTTTACGTATCGGGCTTTGTTTCTAAATAAATAAATTTTCCTGTAGCCTGCTATTCCTATTGTTTCGTAACATGATGATTTTCGATGCGCTGTGAGCAAAATTACGCCACGCATCGACCAATTGGTGGAAGGTAAACAAAAAGAAAAATCTCATTAAATTTAGTTGTGGTCTTTTATTGTTATTGTAATGTATACCATTCTTCTGAAGAAACTAAGATTTCGATCATATTAGTTGTTCTGGAAGAAGTGGTACGCGTTGACAATACGGGGTGCCCAAGTGGTACGAGATCGTGAAAAGGTTGGGAACCCCTGTTCTAGTGTAATCAAGAGCAAAACACTGCGTTTCAGAAGACGGCTTTTTCGGCACCGTTTTGCATCATCGAAGGTTTTTCAACAGCACTTACCGTCCCATTTGCTCGCTCAATCGACAGCGGTAGTACTTATGTAGTGATGCCAAGTAGAAAATTATTTGCAGCGAAAAGGCACTAGCGTTAACACACAGTAAGCTGCAGTGAATGCTGGCCAGCAGTGAGGCAACCGCTCGTGTAAAAACAACTCTGCCGAAATACCGAATCCTGGTTTGGAGAGGCAGGTGTTGACAACGACAATGCTACGGGGCATGAATCGCTTTCTCATCGACGGCATCCAACGCGATTGGCTGACGAAAATTCTACCGCTAAGGTTTACTTCGAACGTAAAGCTGCCAAGTGTGCCTGAAGAAGGCTTTGTTTTGCAAGTGGCACAGCAAATTCAAAAGTCCTTGCACCTGCAAATCGGGAAGCTATCAGTTCCCTAAAGATTTTGCTTGCCTTATGAGTCTGTTTCTCACTGAGAAAAGTGGCTAAGCTATTTCAAATACATAATATGTGGTGAACAGAGTAACATAGAGGATTTATTTAATTTATTTATTTGCGTGTTTGGCTCAGTGTCGTGATCCACATCACAGACGTTAGTCAAAAATTACAATAACACGAAGATGTTAGTCATATCACATCAGAGAATATGTTATTGTTACACGCAGGTAATACTGACTGAATGAGATAAATACTGAACAGAAAAACACAAGCAACTACTGCATTTCGACCATCTTCGTACAGACGAGCTTTGTAAAAAACATCAGATATGTGAAAGCAGCTGATAAAAAGAATTGAAATGAGGTGCACATTGTTAAACAAATTCATGCAAATTGTTTCTAATCAAGACACCAAATGTCTTGAAGTCTAGGTAACATGTAATGTGCTGACCAAAATTTTGAATTTTGGGGACGTAATGCAAATTTCGAAAGGCGTTGCTATAAATTATGAGCAGCCGTTACAAACCATGTGTGGTGTGTACGTGTTCCACAATTGGCTTGCAACGGTATGCAGTAGGCACGAATCAAAGTTTTTCGCTCTAGCAACTGAGCACTGAGCGAAGGCGCCTCTGAGCTTGTGAAAATGTTTCTGCGATGTCATCCTTCAATGAGGCATTTAGCAGAACATCAAGATCTTGCAATGAAATGTTTAAGAAAATGCACCCTGAGGTGTGAACTTTTTTCTGAGCAATTGCTCTTTCGATTACGCTCAGTTCCAGTGGAAGTGCTGGTAACCCAGTAAACAGCGATGAACGAAAGAGGTGCGGAAACCGCAATCGGCTCTGCAGCTGCATAAGAAGCACGTCACCGAAGTTCTACAACGAAACGTACGTGCGTGAACGATGCTGGTTATGGCTGGCAGCGGACGATTTCCGCTAGTATCTGGTATGCGATCATCAGGCTGCTGTTCTAAACACAGAAGCAGCAGAGTTGTTTTTTGCCAATGTAGTCTGGGATAGCAGTAGATGATTCGACAGTTTTTCTGAGCCGTATGCTGATAAACAAAGAAGACCGCCAACGGGACGCGAAACAGCCAAACACCTAGGACTGTTACAAAATAAGAGCAATGTTTATGAAGTAAAGGTGGAGCTGAAGCAAAACACTATGTCGGTTTGCTAAGCTTCAAGTTATTCGCTAAGCTTCAGTTCGCAACGCACGTTTTTAAGCTTTGAGGTAGCTTTGTGATATTAATTAATTGTGCCTGTGATGTTAGTTCTTCATGCTAGCTGAAGAGCAGTTTAAAGCAAATATTTGCTTGAGTACAGGCAGTACGAATATTTTAGTACGACGATTAGCGAAATTTTCCCAGATATGACGTGAAATGTACGCTACGTTTTGGGCCAGAACAAGGTTGAGGGTTAAAATGGTATGATAAATCGAAACAAAATACGACCAGTGGCTGTTGTCTCTTCAGGGCAAGTGTCAGTGGCGATTCTAGGGGGAGCTGGGTGGGCCATGACGCCCGGCCCCCTGTATGGCCTTCCCAGTTTTTTTCTTAATTTCCCGTTTTAAATTCGTTTGGTTGACATATACAGTAGATAACGTTCGGTCAGCAGCATTTTAAACGATAACCTAGAAACCGTCTTGCCTGCATTAAACATTTCCCAAATGCATGATAAGCTGCGTTGTAGTTTTTGGCTGTCGGGTAACTAGAGTTGTTTATGATGACACACACCAGTGGTTGCTCTCAGTGGCGTACGCAGAAAATTTCCGAGGGGAGGGCAACAGTGGCGATTCTAGAATGAAAAAAGTGNGGGGGCCACTGCGGCGCCAAGGAAAAAATTCTGGGGGCAACACAAATATCTACCTTGCATGGTGATTTTTCATTGTTTTGAAGATTGAGTTGCNATGATTAACCCTATCAAACCCAACATAGGCTTGTGAATAACATTAAAAAGATGCACTAGCGTTATTAATCACTAGAGACACCTGAACGCCACTGTAGATGCAATCACACACGTGTACTGTTATGTCGAAAATTATGTGCTAGCCATGCAACTTCCACAGCACTGCACATGTAAATCGAAATACCGTTTTCCGTACACAGTTGTGCCGGCCTCACATGAACGAAAGCAGCTTTAGAAAGT
>JGI24159J19872_10011862_pt1 | contig 11403 bp, 8 predicted proteins | sample Ectturendosymbi4_FD_19872 | JGI IMG/M metagenome (IMG submission 19872) | reverse complement strand
CTTCATTGCCAAAGTTTATTCCTTTACTCTGAGAAGCGAAACAACTGACATACTGGTTCAAGAACAGATCAGACTTTCGCAAAGGTCAGAAATTTTGTTTGTGCTGTCATGCGAAATCGCTGACCAGGTCAGAAATTTCGCTTAACCCCGGGAACACCACGGGGTCATGAATGAATATCACAACATAACTATTTCATCAAGGTAGACTGCGTTCAACACAGTTTCGTATGCCAGCAATGAAGAGCATACATTTTTAGGATTATAAGTAGGAAAACTTCATATCAAAAAGAAGTTGACTGCTGAAGGGATAAAACATATTCATTTGAGGACAGCTAAATTGGAGACCCCACTTCACCTTCGTGATCCAAAGATTTGGAACCTCTGTGCGAGTTTCGCGTACAGACCGTGACATCTGAACTTCGGATCACACAGCAGTACAGTCTGCTTACAAGTGTTACAGACCCATGAACCCACCTGAAACTGACTTGCCTGTACGAGTTGGGAACTAACTAGCCTAAATTTGAACTCGCGTGGTGAACACTTACGCAAATCGACATCCTGCATTGGTGTAATCCCCAGCACTGAAAGACATTCATCTGCGTGAGCGATGTCAAGCCAGAAACAACGGCTACAGGTCAGCAACTAGCTAACATTTTCGGGGGTCAAAATGATTGCAACTTGTTGTTTCACCAAGCAACTAAATGTTCTTGACGCTTTCAAAGCGACTTTGAAAATTTCAAGGGGGTTTGCGGGCCTGAATAGCTACGAGTGTTCCATAGCGAGCAGTGCATTGCAATGCACCGCCAAAATGTGCAACTGCACATCTGCGCAGCGATGAAACTGTGAAGTATGCGGCACTCCCACCAAGGATTCCTGAACGGGGGTGCCTGGAGGGGGGTAATGGGGGCGGAGGTGCCTCTTCATAACAGAACCATACGTAATTTTGCAGTTTATGAAGATCGACTTGAAACAAATTTATTGCAGTTATTCGTGCAACCAAAAAATTCAGAATGATTTGCTATAATTTCAGCTATTATTTTTGAGGTCAATGTTGTTGCTGCGCAAAAACAAGCATAATTGGTAGCGATTTGTTTGTTTTTTGCAAGCTTCCATTGCCGTCAATTCTTTTACTGCCCCCTGCCCTAGCTACCGCTGTTCCGACGTCCCTAATTCCAGAAATTCATTCCTGACACCCTCCACGCGATCTGTAAGTGTCCTGTCCTAAAAAACGGTAGCTGCACTGAGCTCATAAGGAAGGATTCGTGATCAAGTGATGGTCATCTGACCAGGACCGTAGCCACGGGGGGGCATTCGGGGGCAGTGCCCCCCCAAATTTTCTTGTTCCCAACAAAATTTGTTTTAAAAATATAATAAAAACAAAAATCGTGCCCCCCCTAAAAATGTATTTTGCCCCTCCGAACCTCAAAACCTGGCCACGGGCCTGTGACCAACATTACAAACAAACAGGCAAGAACATACAGAGAATTCACACTCTCTGATAGATACGGTTTTAAATCTGTGAAAAGTTACCACACTGAGCTAGAGCAAAGAACATCACATGTGATGTGACTATTCTTGAAAAGCACATATCTGGTACACCCCTCTACACCCCATCACAGTGGTACACCCTGGGGTGTACGATACACCCGGTTGGCAAGCACTGGTGTAGAGCAGACGGGTACGCGGCTTTTCTGTCTGACCGATTCAGTCTGGCCACTTCGGTCTGGCCGATTCGGTCTGAACTGTTTCGGTCTGAGCCGATTCGGTCACGGGACTTTTCGATCTTGGTCGTTCCTGTCTCGAGACATTTCGGTCAGGCTATGAAATCTTGCAGAAATCTTATATGGGTACGTACTTAAATCAACGAAAGGTTTTATTTGAAAAAACTGCAAACATGATCCAAGATCCAACAGTTCATCAGCATGAACATATGATTTTCGTTATCATCAGCAAGCAAATTAAATCATTATCGACACTTTCAATAGAAATACTTCAAGCTCATAATTACAATTCAGATTTAATCGCAATCATGTCTCCTCAAAATAGAGTTGGTACAACACGAGCTAGCGTGACATTTCGCCTGCCTGTATATTCATTTAAATAAACAAATGCAATCAGTTGTTTGTGTACAGAAATGTCGTGACCGAAATGTCCCCAGACCGAAACAGCCAGGCCGAAATGGCTCATACCGAAACGGCTCAGACTGAATCGGCCAGACCGATTTCGGGTCTCGGCCAGACCGATTCCGTTTCGGCCTGACCGATTCGGTCTGGGGAAATTTCGGTCACGACATTTCTGTACATAAACAACTGATTACATTGTTTATTGAAATTAATATATAGGCAGGCGTAGTGTCACTCTAGCTCGTGTTGTACCAACTCTATTTTGAGGAGTCATGATTGCGATTAAATGTTAATTGTAATTATGAGCTTGAAGTATTTCTATTTAGTTGAAAATGTCGATAATGATGTAATTTGCTTGCTAATGATAATGAAAATCATATGTTTATGTTGATTAACTGTTGGATCTTGGATCTTGTTTGTAGTTTTAAAAAAAAAAACTTTTGTTGATGTAAACATGTTTGCATTAAACAGTGAACATGTAAGATTTCTGCAAGATTTCATAGTTTGACCGAAATGTCTCGTGACCGAAAATCCCCGTGACCGAAACGGCCAGACCGAATCGGTCAGACCGAAACGGCTCAGACCGAAACGGCCAGATCGAATCGGCCAGACCGAAAAGTCGCGTACCCTTCAAACCCATTAAACAAAATTGAAAAAACTGTTAACGCTTTTGTTTCCGACTTACTACACAAAGAAAAACTAATTGCATGGGAATCCTTCAAATTAAAAAGCTGAGACGCTTCTGTTCCAAGACTATGTGGTGTGCCAAAAATCCACAAAGAAAGAGCCCCATTACGTCCGATCATATCATTTGTTGGTTCTCCTACTTACAATCTATCAAAAGAAATCGCACGGTTTTTACAACCACTGGTAGGAAATACTGCTCACTATGTACGAAATTCAATCGAGTTTGTAGATGAAGTTAAAATCATGATTGTTCAAGAAGACGAGGTAATGGTCTCATTTGATGTGGTTTTACTCTTCACGAAGATTCCAATAGAATTAGCGTTAGAGATCACACAGCGTAGGCTCATGGTTTAGACAGAGTTTACAAATTAGACAAATTGGTCAGTCGAAGATGTCTGCCAAGGACTTAAAATTTGCTTAGAATCCACATTCTTACACTTTCGTGGTAAGAACTATAAACAAGTTTTTGGAACGGCTATGGGTTCACCTGTTTCGGCAGTGGTTGCTAATATAGTGATGGAAGACATTGAATCTAGAGCTATCAAAACATCCCTCTGTTCCCCTCGCTTGTGGAAACGATATGTAGATGATATCTTTGTTTTGATTGAGCAAAGACATTCGACAAATTTTGCTGACCTTATCAACAAAGTTGAATCATCCATAAAGTTCACCATGGAAACAGAAACCAATGGCTCTATTCCATTCTTGGATGTATTANTGAAAAGAGGAACGATGGGACAAATCAGCACATCAGTTNTCAGAAAAGCAACGCACACTGATTGATACCTAAACTANCGGTCAGAACATCCGCTCCAACANAAGCGCTCTGTTGTGAACACACTGTTACATCGTGCTGACACCATTTTGCAACGACGAAAAAGAGAGACAGGCGGAAATAGCAATTGTCAAGACATCCCTTATTGAAAATGGTTACCCTGAACGCATGATACGTTTCCCCAACAAACATTACGAATCCAAGCAGAAAGAAGAAACACGGAGCTTAGCAGTATTACCGTAATATCCGGGACTGACTGAAAAAAAAATTAAAACGTTGCCGGAGATATCATAATATCAAGGTGGTTTCGAAGTCTATTCGAAAAATTAGAGACATTGTAAGAAGAACGATAAATCCTCCGACATGTTCCCGGATATATACCGTTTCTTGATAAACAAATGATGACGTTCACAAGTTCATTTGTTTGAATACCTGTCCAGTTACCAAAACAAGTACTGTAAGACCACATTTCTCGCCTACCACGCCAATCCTGCATAATATTCAATCGTCCAGTTGTAGGCAAAACAACATTATTACATCAGAAACGGGAATAAAACCACTGTTATTACAGAATTGCAACTAAACTTGCAAAATAATATCAATATCTGTGGTTGTAGTTTCAATAAAATATCGATAAAGAGAAAAAAACTGTGCTGCAAAAGCTTAAAGATGTCGTTGGTGAGAGATTTGTATTTACATTGTACTTTCTCTTTTTGTGACGTTTGCGCGTGAGTTTGAAAGAATAAAGTCTTATTATTAATGTCCGAAATAATCAATTTTGACTTTTTTTTGCCCTAGTAACTTGGGATTCCCTCATGGTGTGAGCATGAAATTGGGTTTGTGAACGTTTCAATAAACTTTATAAATGGCAGAAAAGGTTTGACTTTATTGACTTTTGGTTGCCCTAGTCATTACCAAAAAGCAGAAATGAATAAAAATGAAAGGGTTGCATCGGTTTTAAATTATTTATGGAATTTCATAAATGTGCCTAGAATGTCAGCTTTGCATCTCTACCACGCTGCACGTTGGCAAAGAATAAACCAAAAACTTAATTTTTCTAGAACAGCAACATTTGTTTTCTTATGCAAAATGCGCAAGGAGAATAAAAGATATATTTTGGATCCAGCGCAGTGGATAAAAATACCTGCTTTGATTTCCTTGGATTATTGTTCAGGTGTTAATGGGAAAAACTAGCTTTCTTCACCTGTTGTGTATCTTCCGTTGCTATTATTGTACTTATTTCTTCTTTCTGCCTGGGTCTTGCCTACTCATCACGTTGCTGCCAAACTTTATACGGTAAGTATACTGAGCATTGTATGCCGTTGCGCTTTTCTTCTGTGATATAAGACACATTACTGGGTCTATCATATTGATGATCAGCTTAACTTTAGAAACTGCAATTGAAGTCAGGTAGCCTTTCAAAAAACTCTTAGACAAAAACAAAACAAATTTAGTTCTATTAACTATGAAATTTCATTTCAAGAACTTATGCGAAAAACAAGCGTTCCACTAAAAAACATTTCAGCTCTTTTTTGATCCAAAAAATAATTTACAAGGATTATGGATCTTTGAGGACAAACTACTGTTTTCGCAAAAGCAGAGAAACACGGAATTCGAATTTATGACATTGAAATAGTATGTCGGAACCATAACATGAATTTTCAGAATTTATCATCAACCACCACAATCAATTGTTCAATTAGCCAATTAACTGACCAAATTTAAATGCTTGAATACCTCAGACACAACTAGAAATTTTCTTGGTAAGATAAACGACACAAATAATTCGAAAAACATTCAGTTTCTGAACAAAGAATTTAGCCTGTCCTAACAGTATTTGCTCAAAATGTATTTAAGCACTGGTCTTCTTTCCNTGACAGTTGCTTAGGACGGATTTTTACTGCTGCGATNACCATTGACCTAAGCAGCAAATACAGTNTATAAACAANGACAGTTCCTCTGGTAGCACCAATTATTGTTTTTCAATGCATGCAAATCATTAATATTCGCTCAAATAAACCTGTTTCAACAAAGCTGAAACAATGAAGCTTGTGACGAAGTTGACCGTAATATCCTGCGCATGCTCTGTCAAAGAAATAGTGTTGATCTGTGGTGGAATTGAATTTTTTTAAGAACAAGTTGTCTCATTCCAGGACTCACTAACAACATGTTCTCTCATTATCAGTCTCCAGAGGCAAACCATTCTGGGTGGCCCGATGTAAGTGCAAATGTTGATCTTTGTGTTGCCAAGTGGTACAGTCTATCAAGGGAAATTGTTGGCGTAGCCATTGTAACGGCGCTCTCGTTCGAATGAGATTTTAATCGAACCTGATTTTAGTCTTGTTTTTCACTATTAAAAGTTAGCAAAAGGGGTATGAGAGGATTGGTAAAATAAGTTATAAGTGAAAGGTGTTCGTGGGAAAAATTATGAACTCCTGAGTTGAACCAAAGACTGGCTCTCGGGATTAAAGAAATTCCAAGAACAGGGTCTTGCGAACCGGTGCGACACGCCCGAATTCCATCACTGGTGTTGGCATAACAAGCCCAATTTTCTGTAAGGATGCATCAAATGAAAGCTTGAATCAACTTGGGCCGCATGATCTTACCGAATATCATGTGATTTCCAGTTCTCTTCCTAATCCAGTTCTGCTTTTACATACTTTTGGTTAGTACTTACCTGATGGATTCTTGGTTTTGATTTCCATGCTTTTTTCACGGTTTGTTTACTGATTTTCTTTTTCTTCAGCGCCTCTTTTTGCTTTAGTAACGCTGTATTTTGATTCCCCCTTCGATTTTTAAAATTTTATCCCTATTACTTTTATTTTTTTTAATTTTTAACATAACCAGTTTGTTGTGCAATTACGGAAGTCTTTTGCTTCAAAAGTTTTTTGCTTTAATTTTATTTGTTTTTGTTTTTGAGTGCTTTTTGACTTTGTTTTGTGATTTTGTGCTGGTATGTTTACATGCTTCTTTCTTAATTTCCGATTGTTTTCCATATTCTTTTTTACCTTGTAACGGTGCATTATTTGACTGCTATGCAGTGTTACTAACGATCATATTCATGTACATAGGTACTTAGGTACTTCCAGTAGTTTTTATCTGTTTCAGGTTAGGCTTATCATCGGTAAGCGTGCTACGAAGAGCTATACGACTCTGCAAAACGTCTAGAAGACAGAATAACCGAAAACATATTTTATCAAGACCATTCGTAGAGCGTCAATGTTGAACTTTGGCTTACAAAGCGCCATGGTTTCCATCTGCATTGTGCTGGAGATCTCCTGGACATGCTGTAGCAGCTGGGAAAACGCGCTATTTGTTGCTTTGCTTGCTTCATATCGTAGTTACCCTTTCATTTCGCTGGTAGGTCTGTTTCCATGATGTTACTTCCTGCTTCAGTGCGTGTGACGAAGCCTAATTTCGAGTTCAACATGTTTCACTTTTTCGTCGCATCTTACGCTAGTAAAAGGTCAATAGAAATGTGCTGTAGGAAACCCAAATAACAGACTCTGAATAACCGGCTAATGAATATCTAGATCTAATTTGTTGCAACACGTTATCGTTTCTTTCATCTAAACTTGCATAAACTCCCTTCACTAACCGTCAATGTAGGTCGTAGTTTAGCCACTTTCGTGCTTCATGGATGGACGTTCCAGCCAAACAATCGCATTTGCTAGCCTACCTTATCCTAAAGCAGTGATTCTTAACCGAGGGTATACGTACCCCTTGGGGTACGTAGCACCAAAACAGGGGGTACGAAGCGTCACAATTTTCAGGAATACACGTCCTGAACATTTAAAAAAAGTGATGTCGATTGTTGTGAGTGCAGTAAACTTCCTCAGAAGCCAAGCCTTGAATCATCGTCTGTTCAGAGTTTTTTGGAACGACTTTTGGGCTCAACACAATGTTCTTCTTTACCACATAAAAGTGAGGTAGCTATCCTGTCGTGGAATGCTTACTCGTGTTTTTGAGCTGCGCATAAGAAATCGAGCAGTTTCTGAGACAGCGAAGTANTGGCATGGCAGACCACTTTCAAAATTAGAAGTTCATTTTATCGAAGACACACCTTGAAGATATATTCAGNCACCGCAACAACTTGAACAACCCNATTCAGGAAACAGCAATGATCATGGCCAAAGCTAAGGAAAGGATATCTGCTTCCATTAACAAACTTTCAATTTGCATTAGTCGTATTGGATCAGGCAACTATGCTAATCAAGGATGCCAGATCTACTTTTTGCCAACGGGTCAAATCTAGTCCAGAAAAGAGCCCCAAAACAGCCAAACTCTAATACAAGGGACCACAAAGGGCCACACTTTTTTCCAAATTTGTCGGCAGTTACAAAGCCATATGAAATCATACCAAGTAATGCATCATACTGCAACGCTGCTCAATCGCAATTGGAGCTCAACAGCAAAACAAGGACATGATAAAATCTAGTAAGAGTGCAAGTTAATTTGCATGTGCAGCCATCAAACTGAGATAAATCTTTTATTAGCACAGATGCCAATTTTTTGACTTTGAATGGTATTTCATCACTGGCAGTAGTCAGAGCGACCAAACACTTCGCAATATTTCAGAGTAAAAGATATCAAAACAACAAATCTAACCTGGCAAAGGTACAAAAAAGAGTCAAAGGGCCAAACGAAAATTTTGGGGCCAGCAAGTGTTATTTGGGACCAAATTTGTGACATTTGGTACAAAAATTCCAACCTGGCAACGCTGTGCTAATTTTCTACAACTTCATGTAGTTTCCCATGAAAAAATATCGTCACTGAAATATAAAAGCATTTGCAGGTGTTATGTAAGTCCTTCCACGGATACTTTCAGCCAGGAGGGGTTTTTGTTTCACCGGATTGGATGCAGGACCCATTCCTTTTTAACCTAAAATTTATAGATGGCAATGAAGGAAGATCTAATTGAAATGAAAGCCAGTGAAAACTTAAAATGGAGCTTCGTTCAAGGCAGATACCTTCAAATATACGCAACTCAACACTTTCCCTCACTTAGTAAACACGCTTGTGCCATTTTCAGCAACCTCTTTATGTGAAAGCGGTTTCTCAACTCTCTTGCACGTCAAAACTAAGGCCAGGAAGATTAAGCCCTATGAGAACATGCGTGTGGCTATCTCAAACAAAGAGCCTCGCTACAGCATGATCATTGAAAAATACAACAAAAGAGCCATTGACTATGTTTGACTGTGGTGTTCTTTGTAAATTTATTGTGTCGTTATATTTGTTGCAGTGAAATTAAGTTAGTACCAATTACTGTTTGATTTTAGGCAAGGGGTACGAGATGCTTTTATGAAAGCTCAGGGGGTACGAGTGCGTAGAAAGGTTGAGAACCACTGTTCTACACGATTTCTTCATATTCCCTGTCGTATAATTTTTATGTGTTATTGTATTAACTATAAACTATCAGCGCTTCAAGTTAGTATATGGGAGCAAAATACACTCACCGTCACGACAGAGCAGTTCACAACAGTAAAAACATCAGGCCGCGCGTATATCTCATCGAATTCGAGCAGTCAAGAACTGAAGGTGTTCGGTTGGAATGGCGCACACCTAGGGTTGCCAGGTTGAAATCTGCTCAACTACAAAAGATTTGAAAATGCGCATAAAGTGTGCAAGAAAGCTTTCATGTTTTTATTATGAGGATGTTAAATATACAACTACTGGGGGAACAGATACGAGCTTGTGTGATGTCGTTATGCTCAATCCAGATAAACTGCCAATTAATGACGTATCTAGAATGTGTCCTGTTATGCTGATGCTGTTATTATTGCAAGCATAGGTGTGCGGCTGCATTGGCGCACACCCAGGATTGCCGTTACCACATCAAAAAACCAAACGAGAAACTACTGATGCATGAAAAAGTTAGCTGCAACAAGCAAGTTGAAATAGGAAAGTTAGAAATTTGTCTCAGAAAATCAATGGAGACGTCAATAAATATCTTTCAAGCTGTTTTTGTGATTTTCCCGTTTATTATACGATCTGGAAGTCAGTTCATGCTCAGTTTGACTGGGTGTGCGTGACACACACCAGCACACCCGGAGTATACGCCCCTGGAAAAGTGCAACGTCGACTGCGACAAACATGCAACGAACGTAAACTTTCATTTTGAACGAGGTTGCTCGAGTCAAGCATGGATTCATGTGGTGTAGTACTTTAGCTACTGTATACGTATAGTAGCGTACGTAGTGTTTTCTAATGTGTGGGTGAAGATCCCAAATTCTGCGCCTGAAAATTCCTTGGGGCTACCTGACATTTCGAAAGGGTATAAAGCTACTTTTCAGTTGAGTAAACGCTGCTTGATGGATCGCCGGTTTAAAGAGGAGTTTTGGAAATGGACCAAACTCAAATTCAGCATTTTTCAAACGAAAAAGTAATCGGACTCATACAGATCGCGGTAGATGGTTTTTACGAAGAAACATAACCATTTGCCAGTTGGGATATTTTTGGCATGGTGGTGAATACTGAAACTTTGAAAATGAAAATTTAAGCAAGCAAGCTGCTTATTGCAGTAGAGCGGCAATGGCTTAAACAGATAAACTACAAGCTTTTTATAATAAATTTTCCATTTTTAAGAGCACAGGCACGCTCGCTATTAGAGCACGTTGTCGCATTACTACACCATGGTTCGCAGAAAGTTGGTTTGCGATGATTCGTTTGATGATGTCAAGCAGTGGCTTGACTAGAAATTTTGTTTAAGGGGCCAAACAATCGGCAGATCTTCAAGGACACTATGACGTCATCGTTCATCGTGCGCAGTCATTTTTGCAATTAATCTCGGAAACCGCTCCCCCCACAAAAATCAGGGAATTTTTAAACATTGCTGCCGCCTCTTTACTAACTGCTGGCCATGGGTAATCCTGGAAATGGTGGGGAAGATACTATTGTCGAAAAATTCCTAAGTTTTGTTCGTAACGAAGGGGAAACCTACTACGCACTTTTCGATGAAACGTATCAATCTTCGCTAACAGAAAAGAAACCACCCTTTACTTTTAATTATAGCCTCATCAACTTAATCTGCATACCAATGGCAGAGTCTAAAGGAATAATTATACTATCTGATTGAAGGAGATTTTAATACTACATCTGAATGAAGGATTTTGGTCTCAAGGCAAACTCAACTGGTTTCAATCTCTGCATGCAGAACAGTTCGCAACATGACAGTCTAAGTGTGTCGTACCCATCCTGATCATACGCCCTCTGCGACGTAACAATACATTAAACATCAAATAAATTTCTGTGTAGTGCTACCTCGGTAGTAAGCCACATGAATAACGCAACAATCACATCTTGGTGGGTAACAAGCTTTATTATATTTTAAAAGTATGTGTTATATAGTGCATGAAGGTGATATTAAACGAAGATTTTTTTTTCACGGAGCCGACTTTCTGTGACCCACTTCGTGGGTCCAGATTCATAAGATTAGGAATCACTTTCGATCAACGAACCGCGGAAACACCTCAATGCCTTGCATCTCCCAAGGATCAATGGTGGGTTTTTATGTTTATTCATAATTATCAATAACAATGTTCAGTGTTTTGAGAGAGTGGACGGTCTCTGAAACCTCGCTGTATTAACCACCATCGAAATACAGTAAAACCTGTGTTTATGAAAATTTCAGTACTTAGATAAAATAGTTGCGGTCTCTTAAAGTGTCTTAGCAGTCACCAAGATGAGTGTAGTAATAATTAATCACGTGCCTTGCTCAAGGCGCGGTTCTTGGCGTCCATCGCCACTCTTTTAATTGGAAGCGTGGCGTTTGTTATTCGGGCAGTTGTGTGAGGCATGAGTCGGCTCGGTCGTCAACGC
>JGI24159J19872_10011861_pt1 | contig 11403 bp, 12 predicted proteins | sample Ectturendosymbi4_FD_19872 | JGI IMG/M metagenome (IMG submission 19872) | reverse complement strand
CAGTCCACGGACTGTCCACGGTCTGATGATGCGTTGGAAAACGCGAAACTAGTTTCCCCGTCAATAAACTGTGACTGATTTACTTGCCGCCATCTTTGTGGCCTTTAACCATTCAAAATGTTCTAAGCCCTTTCCGTATTTTTCCGATTCACAACGAGCACGCAGCTACGTTTCTAGCTAGTTTTCCTCTGTACGCAATGCAAGGTTTTCTTACAATCGAATTTAACGGTAACTGCTAGACAAAGAAATGAATCCCGGAATCGGACCAGCGTGTTTTTCTGATGCGCCTGGCTTTGCATTCTTTGCAGTCTTTCGGTGTTATAACCATACAGCTCGCTCGCAAATGGGGAGCAAAGGTTTTCACAACCGCTTGCAACGAGGAAGAGGCTCAAATGCTTCGCACCATGTCACTCGACGTTGAGCGAACACTGTCTGGTCACCAGTTCATGAGAAACAGTATTTTGGATGAAACGGGAGGGCTGGGTGTAGACTGTGTCGTTGACAACGGAGGTTGGTGGTTTCTATGTTTAAAATCATTGGCAAACGCTGCGTTTTATACATCCAACAAAACGTAATCGAGGCTGCTGATGAGTTTTGTGGATGATTTGCTGCATTGCTTGTAAAAGATTTAGTGACAAACGAGTAGCAAAAATTGATAAATGCGCTTCCACGTGGTCAACAGTTGCGTTCTGTAGAGCTGTTGCCTTTGCACCGTTTGGCACTTTGGTTAGAAATTTGCAAACTGCCTCATTGGGTGCATTGAACGTCAGATTTACTGCAGGAATTGTCTTGCGATTAACCTGACTGCTAAGAAAAGATCGAAACAACTTTTCGACATAGTTCGATTAGACCAGGGGTCTTAAACTCAAATTGCTCCGAAGGACAAAAGAGCGCTTAAAGCAACCCGAGGACCGAATTATGACGCTGACATGGCAATGGCGGTACCTTACTAGAAACAGCTATTACACCTTATTTCTTGTTTCTTGTGGATGGTATCATGAGTTATTGGCAAATCATTTCTAGCCGTCTGCACTTTCGTTTAAAAGGAACTTATGCACTCGATAGTCGTGCACTTAAACACCGGTGAATAAACTAAATAACGCAAATGTTAATCATTTCAAAATTCCCATAAATCGCGGGACGCACAAAACGCTCTCGCGGGTCGTGTTTGAGGCCCCTGGATTAGACGTTTAGTGATACCACGGTTCACCTGAATCTGTCCGAGGCCATCGTCGAATAAAAATAACTTTTTTGTAAATAAAATGCAGTGCAAGTCATCGGGAATGACCGCGATGCCGTGCGCATCTGCTATATGCACGAAAGGATCGAAAAGAGGGAAAAATGATTTACTTCAATGCAATAAACTACCGTGTTTGCCAGGTGGAATGTCAGCCTATTAAATGGAAAGTTTAATGTTCGACCCACGGCTACTGAGTGAATCACCACATAGCGCTCCTTGGGCAGGAGCGGTCACCTCAATCGCCCCGACAAGAAGCAAATTTCAGCCTTCGGCCTGCCGCCAATTGCCGTCGCCAAAAATCAAATTAAAAAAATAGTTAGATGCCTTCTTTTGCATTGCGTCCAGCAACGTGTGTCTTTTAGTATTATTGAAACCTTGTTATCATCCACCTGACCACCACTGGAGTGAGTTACATTGACTAAAATCGGTGTTTTCTTCAGTGTAGTGTCAGCTCTTATTTTCTCGTATTTTCTATGTGCTAGTCAGGCCGGCATCACGTGCTTGTTATAAGCTCTTGCCAAGGTCGTTCAACGTGCTTCACTGTCAATTTAGCGAAGTTGCGTTTGACCGCGCGTTTACAACATGATTGTAGTACTTGGAATGACTGGTCGTATACAAACAAGTCAGGCTGAACACTCCGATGCGCTGTCGGTGATTTGAAATACGCGTGGCACAACGATTTTTTCTTTTGAATAGAAAACAATCACTCTTGTTTTTTCCTTTGTATCGCTAACACACGACACTTGTCACTGAAGTTCTTTTGCAGTGCTCCCAAATCATTTAAGCTCTGATGACAGAGATTGGTCGAAACCAATGAAGCATGACATTATATCTTGTTTGTCAGTCATGGGTCGGTGGGTGACGTCACAGCACAACTTGCAGGTATCTGATTGCACGTTAAAATGAATGGGTTGCCTTCTACTATGTGGTACTTTTAGGAGTAAATATTTTGAAATGTAAAACGTTTACCAGTCGCACTTTCCATCTGTAGGCTTATGCGTTCAGAATACAGTTGTCACAAAATAAATGCTTGAGTCTGTATTGTGGCTGAAATCATCATGAGCAACAGTCATAAAGGCAGATTGCTCAATGATAAAGTCATGTTTGACAACCTTAAGCGGATTTCGTTGAAATCATGGTGGTCCAGTGCTGAAGTAAGGTTCTTCGAATTGGAATGAAAACGCCTGTTATTTGTAGTTTCTTCTGCGTTTTTTTATCGATATCTACAGTATTTGTTAATTTCTGTAGTTGGTTTCGAAACGTATTGGTTTGACAAAATAACAGTGTTCCTCACAGAGTTTTCAAATGTGGTTGTTGTTTGTCTTGTATAAGTGTAAACCACGCTACTCGTGGAATATTTTTTTTTTTGTAAAATTTCACGTTAAGCTTAAATTTTTTGGTTGGTGTATGCGTTAACGCATGGCTTTTGTGAAGACATGTTATTCGGTAAAAAAACACTTCAACGTCAGCGATTTCATGAAACGTAAACGTGACAGTCTTGAAAGCCTGCGGTTTTACGAATTTGTCCAATCCGATTTGACTTTGACATCATTTCTCTTTTATAGAGTAGAACTTTGTAACACTTATCGTTAGTATTAGAATTTGCGACAGTTCGGTACTTATTTTGAACAGGTCGATCCACCAGACTCAGAGAATCTCCACTTACGAAATGCCAGTGTTTCTCATTTATTCCCCGATTCGCTGCTACTTTCAGCTTACCAACAAGACAAGGTTCTGCACATCTTGGAAGATGTAATGAAAAACGCGGAAACGGGAGTTTTGAGGTAAACTCATTAAAAGTTATTTTGAGAGTCTCTCGCAACCACAGCGGTGTTAGCCAACGTGCCGTCGCTCGGAGATGACGTTACTATAGTCATATACCACAAACGCAGATGCGCTGGACAATTTACCTTTAAAAATTACTAAAATTACTGTGTATATTTGTTTTCGGATAAGCAGTTTTATTTAGGAAAGTTTTCTGCCACATAACATTTTGTATGAACTATTCATAGCCGGTAATATACGAGAGGTGGTTTGATTATTTCGTTTGCTTCGAAATATGTGGTCATTCCTCTAAGTTCTTCGTGGCCTGAGCCCAACGCCATTTCTACACGTTCCTATATAGTGAGCTGCGGTCCTACTCACAGGTGTAGGGAGCAGGCAAATTTTTGGGTGTGCCTGCTCCTACACCTTTTTTCTCCTAAAAGAAGGTCTTCATGTGTGTTTCTTTGGTTTTGGAGAAAAACAGTCAAACGTTGGGCGCCATTTTTGCCCGGATTTTCAACAAATCAAAAAATTTTGGAGATGCGCTTGGACCCCCTGCACCTCCGTCTCCTACACCACTGGTCCTGCTCGCTACGAAATCCATATGGAAAAGGGACTAGAATGAGAAATTCTTCAAATTCCTGTTCGTTAGTCAATTCTGATTGCGCCTCTTCAATGAATCGTTTGTCGTGGCCTGGCAGTTCTATACCTCAATACTTCTGTCATGCAACACAGGGGCGGATCCAGCGGGGAGGCAATCGCCCCCCCCCTAAAAGCTACGGAAGTAACTTTGTTCACCATAGATTTCGTACAATTCGGAAAACAACATTCACGTTATAAGGCCATTCTGTTGTCGATTGATTTGTCACGGCAGTGTTGTGAAGTATACTTCATTTCTCTTATAGCAGTGAAGTTGTTTTGAGACTTGACTAACAAATATTAGCCTACCGAAATCGCCCCCCTGAAGTTGCTGGCTGCATCCGTCCCTGATGCAACGGTATATAGATTGCTTGTGTTTTGTCGGTCTTGAGGCATGCACTGTCAAAGAATAAAGTTGCGAACCCGGCCGACGCTTTCTAAGACGTGTTACATCGGTATTGAGTTTGCAAGCAGCCAAAACCTTTCTACTGTGTCTAGCAATGCTCTTGCTGGTATGCTTTGCGTTTCAGACCGCACTTGATGAGCGTGTTGCCGGCAAGTGAGATGAATTCCGGTTTATTTCCAACGAACAAACGAATCGTTTTGAAACTGTGAGCGAGATGACCTGCACAAGAAATCCACTTCCACTGGAACAGGCTGGCACTTGTTTCACAAAAATCTTCTCATTTGCATTGTTTTCCAACGTCGTGCTGGTTCACAGCCTTGTGTCGCTCCTGTACATCGCATTGCCACGAGAACTCCCATGCAGCTGACTTCGTTCTGCCGTTCAAAAACTGCACAAGAACATTGTGCAAGAACGCACTTGGCGTGGCAGCGAACGTTTGACAGTACCATCGTTTGAGAAAACCCGTTTTGCGCAGTGTATAATTCTTATAAAAGATCGCTTGCAAATTTACTGACATCATTTTCTATCGCAGCTGTTCTTTCCCACCAACTTCATGCGCCAGAAATCGCTGAAAAACATCTCGAAATTGCACTTGTGCGCAAAGAATAACTATCTGACTTTGTATATTAATGGACTATCTGATCAGCCCAGCAATGTCCTGAAATGATGCGGGGTTTGTTGAGATCTGTGTAATCGGTTCAATGGTAATAATGGTTTTCAAAAATTAGCTAATTAACTTATATCTTACCAGACTGGTTAGTTTTCGTTTGCTTGATCTTGTCCATAATCGTGTGCTGTGTCCAGACGGTAAAGCGAGTCCATAAATATCTAACGCACACTACAGTGAAGCGGCCTGTCGTTGTAAAGGACTTTAACGAAACCGTTGCAAATTCGTCGTCGTGCGTTTTGCAATGACGTCAATATATTTCATTTGTGCACTTGGTTTCTTGCAATTACAGCTGTGTGCAATGCCCTGTCTGTTGTGTTTCGTAAATCTTTTTTCATTTCCGTGTGATTTCATGACTGGATTCATTTGACCATCGGCGTAGGAGTAGGCAGATTTTTGGGACGCGAAGGAGTTTTGCCCGAATTTCCCCAAATTTGCCCGAAAAAATTTTGGGCCACTTTGTGCGAATATACTACCATGAAAACCAGTTTTTCGCATGACTCACTAAAAAAGTCTTCATATCATTTTGGGCACCATTTTTCAAAGCACGTTGGGCGCCATTTTTGCCTGTATTTGTAGGGCAGGGGTCACCATCCATTTTGAAACTGCGAGTTACTTGTGTACCGACTAATGCGAAGGGCTACTAGTTTGATACAAACTTCTGAAATAGAAATTTTGTTCAATTTATAGTATTAATATTCGTTAATGTGAAGACATTGATCATGTTAATGTCATTTTCAGAACAGGTCCGCGGGCGACCTGCATGGTCCTTGCGGGGACCTGGTGCCCGGGGGCACCACGTTGGTGACTTTTGTTCTAGGGACTTTGCACAGATTTTTAGGGATTTTGCGTAGATTTTCACCAGATCAAAAGTTTTGGGGGCCCTGCCTCCTACACCACTGTATTTAACGGCTTCCAGGACGACAGTCAAAATGCCCATAATTTCGTACAATATGCAAGGGCATAACGTGGATGAAATCATGTTGTATATGTTTGTGCTGTAATAATTCGTCAAGTTGGCTAACTTTTGAAGAGGATCTTCGGAACATGAGGGCTTGAGACATATTTTAACAGATCCTGAGTCTTTTCCTTGTGAACCTGAGAAGATAAATTACAGGATATAGTTTTCTTATATTCGAATTTGGAAAGACAACACGCTACAGATCAATATGAGTAATAGAGTATTGAATGAACGTAGAACTCAGAACTTGGGCCGTAACGGTAGGTGTTTTGATAAGGGGCTTGTGCTATTCCTGTAAATATCCGTTGCAGCTATTTCGTTAATAAATCACGATGAGTTGTCTGCAGTGCAGCCGATACAATTGCATTTCGGTCAAAGTGGCTTGTACCCCCGGCACTCCCAGCTTGGTCTGACATAAATAGGTCTGTTTTCTAGTCTTTGCTAACTGCGGCGAACCGATTACTACCAAGCAGAGATGAGCATTGCACTGGATCCCGACTATAACGAATTTGTTTGGATTGGATCTGGACTGTAAATCGCTTCAAGAATTGAGGATTTGGACTGAGTTAATAGAAATTGTGGTACTTTTTTTGTTAAAAAGGTGTATTTTGTTAATTTTTAGGACTTGGACCTTGGATATAAAAACATTTTTGGATCAAGGTTGGATTGTCAAGTATTAAGAATTCAGGACTGGATCGTAAAATATGACAAGTCGATCATCTCTGATACCAAGTAACAACAGAAATTCCCCATTTCTTTTCCAACTCAGTCCAAATCCGTTCCTGATTCTAAATTTGGAAGTCTCTGGTTTACATTAAGTTGCACAATGCCTCTTATGGTTGGCATTGCAACACATTTTTGGGCATTTTCACTATGTGTAAGTTTGCTTTTGTAATCTAGTGTTTTTTGTGTGAATCTAGTGTATTTTTATCATGAAATCTAGTGCTTTTCCGTAACAACAGAGTGGCAACACTGTTCGCGAGGTACTAGGCTAGCAACTAACACGGCTAGCATTCAGTGCCTGTCTCCAGATAAGATATGACTGCATCGTTATTTTAATTGCTAGTGTGTTGAGTTCTGTTTCAGAAGTGTAATACCAACATAATAACCATGCAGTCGACAAGGAACGCCGGCGAGGATGTGTAGTTTTGCAATAGATGGCAGTTTAGGCTTTGGGTTGGCAGTGTTAGGATTTCTAATTTTGAAGACAAGAAATTTAACCAAATGTTCAGAAATCACCCTGCTGAAAGCTGTTAGCTTCTGAGTTTTACATGTCATAAAAAATGAGTGTAATAATTATATGCCATCAGTGGTGATAGAAGTAGAAGTTACTACAGTAACTAAAATATACTTGTTGAAATGTAGGCTATCTGCCAGTTTTAGATATCCCTTATTGTTTAGAAATGAAACATTACTGAGAAGATGCATACTCATAATAAAGGCTGAAAGCTGTGCACAACATATGATAAGATGCTCTGTTTAAATAAATATATATATTTTAAATAGGCTATTGATCAGCTGGAGTGGCTTGGCAGTGTTGGGAATAGTTGTTTTGAAAGTAAGAACCTTGTGTATTGCACTAATCTTCACAAATCAGGCTTGCAAAAATAGGGCAAATTTCTGGCATCAGTGGTGATAGTAGTAAAAGATACACAATTATTTCACTAGCTCCTTGAAAAATGTCATAGGATATATTTAATATAACAAATACTTATTGTTTTGTATTCATGTGACATTAGGCTTTTAGTTTAAGTATCAGTGTAAATTAAAGATTTTGACTGATGTGTCAGCAAAAGTTCCACCTAGGCACCAGAGATGAGCACGGATCAGGACTGGATCAGGATTGAAGCCAATTTTGGCCGGATCAGGACTGGATCGGACTGCAATTTTTTTCAAAATGGGCGGATCAGGACTGGATCGGACTGAGATAATTTTTTGTTTTGATGTGATTATTCTAACCACATCAAAAATGTTAGTTGTAATGTGATTTTGCAGATTGGTGGTTAAATGGTAATGCATATTTTTGCCATAAATGACAAAAGCTCTGCTGGGACGATTTTACTATGCATCCAACTTTGTCCAGACTCCACATATAGCGTTCGTATTACTAGCAACAAGGTGAACATAGTCAAAGTGTTAGTGTCTATGCCTGCTGTGCATGCTTTCAGCAGTTCTGCTCTCACCCTCTGCTTTGGCTTAGCTGGAAAAGATCACACCTTTGATGGGAGAGCTTTTGATGTACTTTTAAAAAGATTCAGGATCAGGCTTAATGTTTCGGGTTTAACCTTTGGATTAAAGTTTTGAGTCGTTATTATGGGTTTAAGTTTTGGGTCCAGGTTCAGTGTTTTAGGCCATGTGACAGCCAGTCAGACACCAGCATGCACTGACCCAAGTGCATCATCCTTGTCACTTGACCAATTCTACCGAATGGGTTCGCCTAATGGCAAAATAAATCCAGCAGTGATTTTGCCTCTACAGCGGCAAAATAAAGACTGCATTATTAAATTTTGGAAATGCCAAAAGGTGTCTATTTTGCCTCATGAGGTTGTGTCTATTTTGCCTCATGAGGGTAAATAAAATACCTGGTTTTACATGAACGGATGAGGACTGGATCTGACTGATGATTTTCAAAAATTGTGCGAATCAGGACTGGATCGGATTCCACTTTTGCAGATCAGGATTGGACTCGGACGGAAAAATTTCACAGTTCACTCATCTCTGCTAGNCACTTGCAGACACATGCAGTATTAAGCGGTAATCTCCAAAATGTTTATTAGCATTGTGCTCAGGAAACCTGTGTGATATTTGTATGCCTGTAACCGTTGAAGCATATGCGACCCGGTTGTGTTCGCACACCTTCAGTGTGGGATTGATCCTCGAATCTCGGAAAGGATGGATTGTGACGTCATCGATGTTAACTCCGCACCAGACGAATCGGCCAAAGAGTGCTTTCACTTTCATGTGCATGGAAGTCCGTTATAACTGTCGCTTGCTTGGTCTTTCCCTTCTTGCTTTGGCTGACTTTGCTCACATGTAGCGGTCGCGCTACCATGGCTGCTACCATGGGCGTCCACACAAATTTTTCCAAGGGGGGCAAAGTCGACATTTTGCTTATCTTTTTTAGTTTGTTGGCGATGCAACGCAAATGGACGAACACAAAAAAGAAAATGTCCAATATTACGGCAACAGTTTCATACAGTGTTTTCCTTGTAAGAAAACTTCACAGTGAGCAAATGTTTCAGTGATCATGGATTTTTTGAGACTGAGTTAGCGGAGTTCGAAATGAATAATAAACTTTGGGAATTTTTAGAATAAGTGTAAAATCTTATGAAAATACGAAAAATCTACACATTAATTCAAATACCTTCTTGTTTTCGTGCTTTTCCAATGATTTGGAATGTTGCAAGTACGCGAGATGAGATTTCACTACGCAAATGGTCTGGTAGTACTGCGCCTTTGCGCATCACTAGAGGGAGCATTGGTTGCAAAAAATGCATTTTGNTGGCAGCTTCTTTTTCACTCATGTTTCTTTACACATAGTATAAACCAGGGGCGGGCAAACTTGTGCAATAGATGATTCATTTGCAGAAATCCATAAAACCAGCCAGCCGCAAAACCAGTTTGTAGTGTCAATACAAATATGGTAAAGAATGCAAGTTTTACATTAATTGATGTACAGTAATTGTCAGTATTAAGCTTTTGTTTGATTTTCTAGTTCCAGAAAATCTGCACAGCACGTTGTTAAAGCTGTGCAGATTAATTCTCCCAAGTGTTCATTTTGCACGATAGTTTGATTTTACGAACTTCATTACAGAGAAAAAAATCACAGCAATATGTTGTGCAATACACATAAATTAGTTATACACCGGCATTTTAAATTCTGGGTATTTACTTTCTTGAACCTGTCGCCCAAAATTAAGTGTAGAGTGGCATTGACTAAAGTTTTTTTTTTAACCAGATTTTCTTACACTTTGGTCAGTTTTATATCTACAGCAGACACGTTTGTAACAAACAGTTAGCGAACTAGACAGTAATCACGGATACATTAAACATTGAATGGATTTGCACGGAATGCAAAACATGGTTTTGAGTCTTGAACAGGGCCGCAACCAGAGGGGGGCAATCGGGCAATTTCCTCCCTTCCGAAATTTTCACAAATGTATGTATTTGTTAGGTACAGCAACAAGTTACATCATTTTGCCTCCCCCGAAAATATCAGTTGGTTGCGGCCCTGCTCTTGGAAATGGTCAAATCTGGCTCGGAACTTCTCCAGTGGTCTTAATTTATTTTAGTATTCTTCCACTTTGTCGTCTGCAAATGCCTCTTCGCAAAAGACATTCGTTCTCATTCTGACTTTGGGAAAATGAAAGAATGCTTTCGACGATATGTGTCTTTAAGAAAATTTAAGTTCTTCTGGGAACTTAAATCGACTAACTTGAGATTTACGTTCACTGTCGTTGTAATCAAATCGCGTAGACTACTTGGTGACCAGGGTTCCCTCTAAGGTGGGCACCAGAGCATTTGCGCAGTGAAATCTTATTCTTGCGCACTTGCAACATTCAAATTTGATATCGTATCTACATCGCATAGCCCTTTAGATACGTTTCACTGGTTGTGTGTCTACATGGTTGTGAAATTGCATGCGCACTGAAGCAAACATTTGCTCAATGTAAAATGTTCTTACAGGGACACTGCTGGTAACTGACTTCACGAACTCGTGTAAACACATTGATAAATGCAACAAGCATTAAATATGAGGCAACAACTCTCTATTAATCTGAGATATTGCTATTCATCTAGTCTAGAAGAGCCACACAAAATATGTCGGCGACCCACAATTCGCCTACCTACGTGGCTTACCGCTGTCAGCACTGTCTCACTACATTACCTGCCAAGATACCTGCGATCAATAGTTACATGCAGCAAAACGCATACTACCGTGACTTGAAGTGACGTCAGTGCACGTCTGCTATGGATGGATTTTATAGTGTGCAGCACGATCCATACTTCACGGCACCAACTTCATGACAGGCATGAACAACAATTGCCAAATTCGTTAAATTTGTAATCAGTGTACATGCTTTCCAACTCCATACAACCCTTTGTTCACTTGCCTGCACAGTAGATGTTCACTGACGCGTCTGCCACACGTGAATGACTTTCAGACAATGTAAACCGAACGGTACAATGACTAGGCATACCATATTTTTATGATTGAAAACCAGGACGCTCAGAACAACGAGCCTTATCAGACAAACGTGGCTCATATCTTGCTTGGAGTATGTAGCTTTTTTGGATACCTAGCATTCTACTGTGGCTAATATATGTGTAGGGCCATGCTAGCTGGCTGAATACTTACTGAATACCTAACTGGGACACTTTGGTTGACTGACCGGCACGCCGGGAGAAAGCCTTTAAACCGGGACTGTCCCGGTTAAAACGGGACGTATGGTAAGCCTAACAGTGACGTCAGAACGGTCTGTCCGTTTTTGCGGACCGTCGCTTGACATGTAAACGTAGTAAATAATGTATCTTATTATATCACGTGACTGGTAAGGAATTCCCCATTTAAGACAATCTTAATAGGGACTTCCCCATTTAAGACTATCTAATGGTCTGACTATCATAATGTGTTTTTCTTTACTTGTTTTCAAGTGTCAACATTTCGCCTGTAAGATTTGTCTTACGTTTACAGGACTGATGATGCGTTGGAAAACGCGAAACTA
>JGI24159J19872_10011859_pt1 | contig 11405 bp, 6 predicted proteins | sample Ectturendosymbi4_FD_19872 | JGI IMG/M metagenome (IMG submission 19872) | reverse complement strand
ATACGAGCTTCTATGATAGAGTTTTCACCTGTTTGCATAATTCGTAACTTTTTTCTAATCCCCTTGAGGTGACGAATTAGGCAAATTCTACTGTTACTTCATCGCACGTAAGCGTGCTTATTTTTTGGTTTAGGGAGATGGTAACCCTGAATATATGAAAGCGAAAGGACGACAAAATGCAGAAAAGGTGTATGAATTCGATTCTATGCAAAACACAAGCACATCGACATCTCTCTCGATATTCGCCTCAACACAGGCTCCAGAAAACGCCGTCTTACTCGTGTCATCCTCTTGCTTGTCGCCTGCTTCAGCAAGCTTTCCTGACGCAGCGTCAATTTGCTGGCTGCATTCCTTTATGACATCCGAATAGCGTCCCTCCGAAATTGCGATTTTTGCACGAATGTAACCACTGAAAAAATTGAAATAATTTGTTTCTGTCAAATAACGAACGAGACCAGAGCTGAAACCGATATGACAAATGCATCTTCACTACAATACTTCCTAAACATTAAAAACTCGGCTAGAAATCCGCGACTAGCTGAAATTTTCAGCGCCGCACAAAATTAACCGCAGTTCAATCACACGGACAAGTCAATTTAGTCGATGAACAGAAAGCTGCATGCATCCCCTTATTGCAAACCTGTTTGAAAACTTCTGAACGATTAGTAACTGCCGAAGCAGCAGCCATTGAGGCATGTATGCCAGCAAGTGAGGAGTTAAAATACAATCGCAGATCCATACAGCAACTTAGGCTCCTACTGAACGAATATCTTCTATCTGCGGTTGCAATGGTGACAACCTTGAAAGAAGACCAGAACGTTGTACAGGCATCTTAAGCTCAAATGCCTTCAGCGTTCAAGCTACCAGCACTAAAACATTTGCAAAGAACTTCCAAGGCATCGACAGTGCCTGCTAACATTATTTTGTCGGTTTGCTCCAAGTAGCTTAAGCATCTGCTTTTGACACGTCCCAATTGGCGCAGTTCCGCCTTTTGAAGCAAACCATGGTGCGCAATTCTGTCTGTCGCCTTGTATATTGGCAATAACAATTAATGTAAAATTGGCAGAATGTAAACAGCAAACACTTGCTTGTGAGATGCTTCATCCTTTTGATCTTGTGTAACTTCGGTCGAAATAATATCATCTATGAAACTCCCGAAATACTGTTTAATAAACAGGCTCGACGGCATCAAATAACTGCGATTCTGTAAAAAAAAAACAAAGCGTGTACACAGACGATAGCCGGCAAAAAATATTTTGCGGAGAACCTTTCATGAACGAAAGCCTACAGAGGTTGTCAAGAACAGTGAATTAGGAAGGTGAGATGTGTCTCAAACACTGATCAAACTGAGCCTGCAATAGAAGGTTATATGACAGTCGCGTCGCATACCCAATAGCAGTGGTTCCCAACCAGGGAGGAATTTCACGAGTTCACGGGAGGAATTTCCACTTAATAGTTAAATAACCTTTTCATTGTAAGTGTTGTACTTATTTTTAAGTTGACGTTGGCTCTTTCAATTAGTTATATCACTTTATAATCGTGTGTTATTTAGCGGACTATCACACGTTTTTGTTGACAAACCTTAGTTCCATTATTTGACAACAATCAGTTTTTGTCCCACTTTTATTAATCAAGTTATTGTCGTCAACAAAGACTATTGTTCCAATTGTAGTTAATACTAATCTACAAACCCGGTGAGGGGAGGAACGAAAGTTCCATAGAGGGGGAATGAAAAGTTCCACAATGAGCAAAGGGAGGAATGCATCAAAAAAGGTTGGGAACCACTGCCAGACAGGATAGAAAACTTGGTGGATAGACTAAGAACAAGCTCGGAATCAAACAAAAAGCACGACCACCTAAAAGCGAATCAAAAATATGAACGAGTAAATGCTGTTCACCATTTTACCTCAATGAACAAAGCACCTACTAATTTTTATCTATCAACTAATGAAAAAAACGCTTTGAAAGCAATGATGACAAAGCGTGCGACTGCATTCAAAGAGATGACACCAACGTTCTCCTTGCGCAACTGCTAAGATCCCTCTGCGCAGTTGCAACAATGCTTGCAAACAATGCGCAGTTGCAACAAAAATTGTGATTCAGCGCACCCGCTTGTTTTTCCGCGCAGCATTATTAAAAATTGGAGGGAACATTGGATGACACTTGCAAAAATTGTTCCGAAAGTTCCTTACTGACGCTTCTCAACACCAGAAGCATTGGGCACAGAGCAATAGCAATCACTGTCAAAGACAAGAAAAATAAAATGTTTTGCAGCATAGGTGAAAAATTGGTGAATCTAGCACAGCGAAACCACCACCACATATTGTTACCTTGTATTTTACGAAGCATAGTTACGAAATTTGAAAGCCAATAGCAAAACTACACCCAAAATCAGTTACCCTAAATTTTTCAGCAGCTTTTTCTTTTCCGATTTTCTTTAATACATCGTCCGCATAAACCATGCTGTTCGGGTTTTGAAACCCCTCCAAGATGCAAACTGTTGTTATATCTGCACGAAAAAACGGAGTAAACAATACAGAAATTTCTAAAAACTACCAACACTTTGTTTACAGGCCAACAGAAACGTATTTTATTGAATCACCTTCCAGACAATCCTCCTGTCTTCCCAACTTTTCATACGACTTTGATCTTCTGAAAAGAGCTTTCACATACCTTTGATTCAAAGAAATAGCAGCCGTGCATTCGTCGATAACACCTTGCCAATTTCCCTACAAAGTAAAAGCCCAATTGCTTGAAACTTAACAAACAGATAAGTTCCCAATCAAGTTGAAAACACTTATTGCCAAAACGAAAGAAAGCCTTGAGGCATTAAAATCTAATCCATGCAGAGCAACTTGGCACTTGCTCCGCATTTGTACAGCTCAAGAAGTTGCAACTCGAAATAACTAATGGAATCGAACAGATATGCTGATTGTAAGGACAAGGACTCGGTCATCTACAAAACACAAGAACAAAACGAGTGTGCACTTTTTTCACGAAGAAATCAACGAACTTCCCAGTCAATATTTTTTATTTTTTTAAGAAAGGGTCGGATCATCCCAGCCCAGGAGCATTTGACCATCCTACCTAATTTATAGCGCACGAGGCTCATGAGCACACGCCAAGGATGCACACCATTTTCGGTGAAACGCTGCTTTTCTAGTGTATCCTCGGCATCAGAACTGTGCAAAGGGAACGATAGGGTTATACAGGGTTCCCACACATTTCTAGAAATATTTTTCCATACTTTTTCAATACCTTTTCAATACCAAATTTTAAAAAATCAATACCATTACTTCCCTTCATTTATAAAAATGAAACTCAATTTTGCACACTGCATTAGTGCTTTGCCTCCAGTAAAACTCTGCTCAGATACTTCAGAATTCTTTTCCATTTAGAATTTCCATAGTTTTTCAATACCTAATCTATATTTTGGCCAAATTCAATACTTTTTCAAGGTCTTGAAAACCAGTGTTGAAAATCAATACTTTTTCAATACTTTCAATACCGCGTGGGAAACCTGGTTATATAGGGTCTGCCATGTTTCGACATAAAATAGCGGATCGGATAAGGAACCAAGGTTGATTAGGTTNCCACGGGAACGAAACTGCATAAGCGAAAATAAAATATCCCAATCTAAGCTGCGTATAATACCACTTTGCGGCTNAGAAACAGGTTGAATACAACAACTTCAGGTTCAAGAAAAACGTGTACACACTATAAGTCCCTAGAGGTGCGAGTTCAAAATGTTTAAAGATTGTTATTTATTTTTTGTTAATCAACCAATGCACCAGTTTAAGAGCAATTTGTGGGTCAGAACAAAATAATTTATCAATGCCGAAGCACAAGGTGTGTTTATGCTACGTTAAATTCCTACCATCTTTTCCATCGCAGCAGCTTTATTCTGGTGGTAAGTAGACTTTTCAGTGCTATGGTTGTCTGGACACACATTAATAGCTTCAGAATATCTTTTTATAGCTTCTTCATATTTTCCTTGTTTGAACAACCGGTTGCCCTCATTCTTTATCTCTTGTGCTTCCTGAAACTTTGACTATCAAGTAGAAAAACACCGTTATGTGTTGACTACAAAAGCTATGTAATCAACCATCCCTTCACTCAGATGCAAAAATGAAACAAATTCTTTAGCTCAGGCCTGCACAACATGCGGGCCGCATGCGCCTGCGCGAGCTTTCTCAATTGCAGAAAATGTTGCAAAAAACCAACTTCAGATAATGAATTGTTGGTTCAGAAATTATTCCAAACTACAATGACATATATACTTTTGTGGTGCGCGGAAAATTTATGTTGATCAATTTGGTCCTTCGAGCTTTGAGTCGTGCAGGCCTGTTTTAGCTTAACAATCGCCATCAAAAATAGTAAAACAAACGTAGTACTTTTGCTGGCTTTCCTTCAGGTTTTGCGTCTGCAATGTCTTCATGTTGCTGGGGACTTGAACTTCCTTCTGGATCAAACCTTTGCGAAGAACTACTCTCCTTTTGTGTCAAAGAAGCTGGTTTACGACTTTGGTATAGATAGTACATGCCGGCACCACACACAGCAATAGGAATGGCTGCAACAACCACATATTTCCACGATGGCCAACTTTCAGAGCCTACATTGTCAGACATGTTGTGTAGCACTTGTACAAAGCTACTGCACACACAGTAAGAACATTACAAAATTGTCAAACGAATTTGTCATTATTGGTTTGGCATTGCTGCTAATTCACCATACTCAACAGATGTAAGATAAACGCATAATGTTTAGCAAGCATATCACCATGAAACACTGGCAAAAAGCATGCAAAACCACACACAAAAAGTCACAAATGTTATGAGTCTTATTTTTTAAATCACAAACTGTTCTAACTTTTATAAAATGTGGAAAATTGACACCTTTTCATAGCATTGATTGTGCTGATATTCTGACTGACTACAACCTTTGAGTTTTGCTGCACAATACACATTGAACTAGGTTCTGTTTTCACTTTTTACTTTGAAAAAGGTTATACACTGACCTGTCACAAAATTCGTCATTGTGCATATACAGCTTATGTTGCTACTGCAATTACAGGATTTGAAAACTGTGGACTTAAATTCACGATGGCAATTATATTATTAGATTAAACACTAGCATAGATTTCTTTATGCTTTAATATTAGTTTAAACAAATTAGGTCAACATCTAGCAGATCTATATATGCTTTAGTCATATATTCAGTTGCTACAATGAATTGTGAGGACCTCAGCCTAGACAAGTTCATGCTTATCAAATAAATGTTTAACTCACTTAAAGTCTAACTCACACCAAAGGTAACACAAGTGACACTCATAACCTGGCATTTCTATCTACAGGATGTCTATTAATCTCACCCTGGAAGATCAACTTCTTAAAATCCTCATTTAGTTTGAGCAACAACTCTTCACTGATAGTCAGATTTGATTCCTCTAATTCAGAACTTCTAAGCCATTTTTCTTTCATTTATGCATGGTAAAGTTTTAAAACTACAATTTAGCCCACAGTTTTTACGATTCTGCATCAGCAGAAAACTCACATACACAACGAATGACAAAAGTGATATATTCAATTTCAACAGTCCACAAGTCANAGCCTATAGGTAATTACTTTGGATCCAAATTACAAAGTTTGGAACTGTATGAATACTGTACACCATGTCTTTGTAAATTTAACCCCAAATCATTCATATACCTTACAGAATTCCATCAAGCTTATTTGCAAAGTCCATCGTCTAGTGGTGCTGTTGTCTTTTATTACGACTTTTATCTTACCGTCATGGGACACTGTGTTTCCATGGCCACTTTACTATGCTGAAGGGACAGCTCAGTGACAATATACAGAAGTGATTTTGGTGACGCAGTAGAATACTAGACCAACAGCAGACCTAGTAAGCAAAGTGGATGAGTTTTGGCTGAGATGGCTTGTGTGAGGCAAGTTGCTGGTTTCTCTGGTGGGTCTAAGGCTGTGTACTTTGCAGATGTGAAATAAGATGCCAGGGTAGAATTGAGGTTCACTGATGAAAGTAGATGTAATACTAATGTAATTTTGCATGTAATCATAAATCAGAAAAGCAGAGGCTTTGTACAGCATCACTGTATAGATCAGCTAGGTGCGTGGTAATCATTGAATTTCTGGTATAAGCTACTGTGTTGTAGGGTCAGCAATCACTGGCAAATGGCCTGGTGTCAGTCAGTGAGAAGTTTGCTAGTGGGCCATGCATAACCAAGGCCAAACTTCACCAAAAATTGCAACTTTTTTTGATAAATAGATGTGTTTGCTTCTCCATGGAAAATCCTGCACTTAGCCTAGGGCTAGGCTTCATGATTCCAACAATATTTGCTTCAATTCTAACATTGCTTTGATCTTCACATAGTCATGAATACTGAGTAATGGCCAAAATTGTTCTCTTACAGAAAGTATCAAAGATGATTTCATAAGGAGTTTACAGGGTGACACTGTACTGAATACTTTAGATCAGTGAAAATTTATAGATCCAGGCAGATATTACCTCCATTTCACTACTGATTACATTACTGATTTGGCTTGGTTGTGCACTGAAATGTAAAGCCAGCATAATTACAGAGGTTGTCAAGAACAGTGAATTAGGAATTTTTAAGCTCCCAAATACAGGGCCCTGCAACTCCTTTATAAGTACACCTTACGACATAAGGATATACTTGTGAATATGGAATTGGAAAAAACAAAATAACTAAAAATGTGATGTGAGACTTTATATAACCAACCTGACACAAAGGGTGATAATTTTTTGCGAAGTTGGGTCCAACTTATTGCATCACTTGGGCATACTTCATAGCTTTACCTAAAAGATTATATGCAAAGAGCAACACTACATTAGCTTTAGCAACATCACTGTGTCTCTAAGAAGTTGCCATTGCATTAACAAAAATAGAAGCAATGGTCTATATCAGTATGTCCAACCCATAGCCTGCAGGTCACATGTAGCCCAGTCAAAAGCTTTGTGCAGCCCAGTTTAAGTTTTTGCTGTAGTGTAAGTAGCCTAAATACTGATACTCTGCCCTGATTTTTAAATTTGACACAGATGGTCCTCAGTGCTACTTCATCACATTTGAACTGCATACTGGGACCTTTCCATATGTCCACTGACAGCTTGGTGCAAAATTTTTACTAGTTTCCTGATTTCTACTCTTATTCAATTGGCATTAGACTTGCCCATGAAATCACACTTACAAGTGTGGTCAAACATGCCAAACAGTTGTTGTCATCGCAGTTACAATTCAAACGCTTTCAGTACATTAGCTCAAAGTCATTGAATGGGCAGCCCTCATTAATACTTCATTCAATGCCGCACATTGAATGACATTAATGAGGGCTGTCCATTCAATGCCCTGGTCAACACCTTCAGATCTAGGATTTCATCTTAACACAGCAGTTAGGCTGTCTTAGCCGCTGCATAGCTCCGTTGCCGATTGTGCTAGAGAGCTGTTCAAACCCAGCTATACTGGACTTACAGTGAACTAGATCTTCCATGAAGCACATAAAACCAGTAAACAAAGTAATTGTAATATTTCAACATTAAAATAACCAGGGTCACTGAGTTAACAATAACTAAGATGTTACAATCTGTCTAAGTTAACAATATCTCAGTAATAGTCACTCAGGTGATCCAGCTAACTTGCAGTTTATAACAGGTCTGTGCTGCAAGACGTTTTGTACTGTGGCAGTACAGGTTACTTTACAATATGCAAGAAGCATGTCAGACCTAAAGACATATCTGACACTGCATTCCTATAGCAGTTGAAGAATTGAATCTGGTTAAAGTAGTGGGTTTTTCAGCTTGGTAACAGACAAACACATATCGTGCTGGGTTAATTCACAAAAAAACTGATATGTTGAAGAACTTGGTACCGTTATAGCAAGCAAACTTCATCCAGGTAGTTGTTACAACCAGATAATTTCATGTACAAAGTAAGCACACTTTTGTGCACATTTCATGCTTTGAGCAAGATCAATGATCTACTTCATTTAATGTGTTTTCCTCTGACACATGTCCACATTACTGTGGAGGTTGGTCAAAGAACACAAAATGCTGAGTCATCACACATGACAAGGTAGATGTTAGTTGGTACATGCAGGCAATAACAAAAAAATAACCATCCATACCGAAATTGCAAGGCTTTTACAACAAATACTAGTGTGTGACATGCAAAGGTTTGGGGCATGACATGAAAAATTTGTATCCATTTCTGTGCCACTTTTAGAGTTGCACATGAATACAAGACTTACCTTGGAAAAATCTTAGCAAAATTGCCATGTGTAAAAAAAACTAGTAGAATGTCTTGTGTGCACAGAAATGATTATTTCACGAGGGGGAACAAATACTGATACAATGCATCAGCAACTACAGCATTTGGTATCATCATACAAATTAAACAGAAGTGTTACATAGTGGGAAGATTTGAAGACTTCAAAAAGCTGTTTATCGAAAGGAATCAGTTCCCAGCAAAGAATCAGACACTGAGACCTTTCAGGGTATATATACTTCACCTACTAGGTAGGAATCAACTCTTATTCATATAAAATCTTATTTCATGAGTTCACAGGGTGACGCTAAAATAAAGCATCACACATTTGAAAGTGAGCAGGCTTTAAAAAGCATCACACGTTTGAAGTGAGCAGATAAAAAGTTGGATAAAAACGTACATCACTGAACAAATGCATGCAAAATGTTTCTGATTTGGCCTTCAAATGTCCTAACAAATTAATGACTAAAAGTGATCAGCACATGAGCATCTATTAACCATGAAAGGCTGTTTACTAATGACAAATATTGAAAAAATGCATAATTGACATGAAATCTATTTCTTAGTGAAACACTTTAGCTGCTATGCCTTTGTGGTACATTGTCACTGAACTGTGGATATGTGCAGTTAGAATCTTCACAGAGTTATAAAAGCACAGCATGACAGACATATTCCTTGCCCTACTTCTCTTGCTGGACAAACTATGAATGCAAAATACTTAAAATCTTATTCAAACAGATATGCAGATCAATTAATTAGCAAATCAAATGGGGTAAAAACACAACTGCACAATTGGCCTTTCTGCAGTTCCACTAAAAATGAAATTAACTTGAAATTTACTTTCTATCAAAAACTTTACAGAGAATAACAGGGTATGTATCTTCAGCTTTCCAAATTTATGAAAATATGAATTAGATAAAAACCACAAACACTGAAAACAAGAACAATGAAGACAAAAAAATATTGTGCCCTATACAAGACGGATATCCGTCAATAGCAGATCTTGGTTGCAGATAGAAAATGACGTTAACCAAAGTTGCAAAAATCGATATTTTACAGTAAGCAATGACACCGCAACGGCAGTAAAAATATTATTTGTTCCCAGCCTGGATCCAATTTAAGACACCATTGGTCTCACATCAAGATTATTCCATTATTGATAACAAGCACCAGTGGCACCCAAATTTATGTTTGAACAGTTGCGAAAATATAAAAAATAAAAGCATCGCAACTTTTGACCATTATGTGATTGTGGGAAGGTTATATTTAATTAAAATGGGGAATAATTTTTTCTCCTTTTTCTTCACCTTTGTTTATTGTATAATGTGGTATTTTCACTCTGATTACGTCATCACATATCTGTTAACAATATCCGTGCTGACAGACATCCCTTTTTTACATTGTAGCAAAAGTAACTTTTGAAAGGAAGTACAGGTACACAAACGTTGAATCACATGCACAACATTATGCATTCATTTTCGAAACACAGATGATGGGCAAGCAATGCATCATGATGAGTTGAGGATGCATCATGATGAGTTGAGGGATGACACAGATAATGATGAACAAGAATTATGCAGGTGGCAATGGAGTTTACAGGTAAATCAAGCAGAAGTGTATCATTTTTTGCGACAAAATAATGGTTCACATGGTCAATAGATCACACAGCATTGTGTAGAACAGTTGTTCCCAAAGTGGGCGGCACCACCCCTTGGGGGGGTGAGAAACACTAGGGGGGTAATGAAGCAGAAACGGGCAGTTGGGGGACGATAGGAGACCCAATTAATAATTACATTTGTTGTCTTACTAACTTTGAGTGACCAAATCTCATGTAAAACAGTATGATCAATAAACATGTATGCATGTAATTTGTAAACAAAAATTTAGTGTTTTACTGAATTTAGTTTTGTAGTGAAATGGACGAAAAGATTGTGTTGATATGTGTGCTAGGCATGGTAGGGGGGTGATAGAAATTCGTTTGTCAGAAAAGAGGGCGCTAGCAAAAAAAGATTGGGAAACACTGGTGTAGAATATAGGCTAATGTGGAAACTATAGCATTATTTACAGCAAATTTCTACACAGCAACGAACATTCACTGGTTCCTTTGTCACAAAGGATTGGTGAAAGACCAGGTCATCTAGTCTTCCAACCCTGCAATACAACTTTCAGTACTATCATAAGTAGTCAGTGAATAAAAAAGACAAGGCGATAAAAAACAAGACACATGACATTTACAGATGAGTGTATGCCTATGTACACATAGTTTAATGAGATATTCAATTTCACAAGTGTGGAAAGAATAAACACTGAAATTAATGTACATTTGTTTGACAATGCAAATGTTTACATGACAAAAAAACAAGGTGGAAACATATCAAATGACTGACAGATGAAGAAGATTAACCCCCATTATGAAGAGAAGCTTTACAGTGTTTGTTAACACTTTAGTGTCTGGCTGGTTTCGGGGATTTTAGTGAAAAAAACACCAGATTGCACGTGGCTTTGCATGCACATAACTCGAGTGCAGAAAGTGGTAGAGAGCATTCAAAGCCTCAAAAGACATGGCAAGTCTGCTAGCTAGTCTGCTCTCGAAAAAAATTTTTCAGTTGGTAGGTGCGGCTTTTTTTGTGAGTGACGTCATAAGTGGAGGACTTTTAGGCCACCTTGGCCCACTTCACCTGGCCCTGGGCTCAAACCGTTAGATGGTAGTATTTCGCTGTTCAAAGTTTATTGAAAACTAGGCTATAATCCGAGTCTTTTGATACTTTGGATGACCTGCCGCAAACCAAAAAATTTTTTTGAGTACAGAGTAGAAGAGTGGCAGATCCATTTGAGCCATTAACACTTTGAGAGCCGGCGTACGATATATTCGTNCTTGGATTTCGGCCTAAAAAACTGCAGTTTTCGGTTGCCTTACCAACNCCCTAGCTCCTCCGCCGATTGCGCTAGAGAGCTGTTGAATGGCTCAAACGGATCGGCCAGTCTAGTCGATTACACTCGAAAAAAAATTTTTTGGTCGGGGGGTGCGGATTTTTTGTGACCTGAATTAGCAAGTACACTAATTCAGTAACTCAGTTACACAATTCAATTGATAATGGCTCATTTG
>JGI24159J19872_10011858_pt1 | contig 11405 bp, 9 predicted proteins | sample Ectturendosymbi4_FD_19872 | JGI IMG/M metagenome (IMG submission 19872) | reverse complement strand
CTAACATGGTTCACTGATTTGCATGGAAACAAGTGAAACGGAACGTTGGCAGAACGGTAAAATGGAGATAACAGCAGCAAAAAATATTCTTTGTTAGTTTATGAAATTTTGCAAAAAACAAAATTTTTGGCGAGCAGACTGCAGCGGCCTGTAGCGGCCCGGAATGACGTCATCGCTAAAAAAATTGCTTGCGGACTGTTTCAAAACCGTAGCGGACGGCCCGAAGACTGGACTGTTAGCGGCCCGTGCCATCTCTATCCCAAATGTCTTAACCTTCTTGACATTCTCCAATCGCGCACTGTTACATACAATAATGGTGAACTGTTTCATGATAAAGGTACACTGTTACGCAATAAACGTTACCGTTATGTTGTAGTTGCTGTTGGGACGTAGGGGTCCCACTTCGACGGACGAAGTCCTGTATAGTACACTCTTGTTCCAAGAATGGCCATTACCGGTAACTTCAACTTGGATCTTAAAGATATACGTTTGGGCAAAGTTAATGTAAGTGATTGCCCCAAACGTTAATGTGTAGACGACGGTTTACTTTTCTTTGAACCATTACCTTAATATCTGTTTCTCTGATGTCGCCAAACAACTGGTACGAAGCTTGATCCCACGTGACTCGAATCGCAGAAACGTTTTTGGAAAGCAGGAGTGTCGGCTTAAAAACGTCTAAACAGCCAGTTCTTGTGTTAAAGCTTGTATAACACTTGCATGCAACTGATGGCGCCGTTATAAAAAATAAATCAGTACTCTGACGCCTAGCCTAGAAAATTACCAAGGCGACTGACTGTAGGTGTAGAAACAGACAATTTTTTTGGGGTCCAAAGGATATTTTGCCCGAATTTTCCCAAATTTGCCCGAAAAATTTTCATGCGACAAAATTTCTCCCTACAAATTTTCTGTAGCTATTGTTGCGTTATGCTTTCCTCTGCCATGTTGCCATATACTTGAAAATAGAAAATAATCCAGAGTGCGCTAGGCTGTGCAAGAACATTGTCAGACGCCAGCTGGCTCAGTATTCTTGAGCATTTGCCTAACAGATCTGAGGTTTTTCATTCACATTTCAGCTGTTGCTGTCAGCAAGGAACCTCAGACTTAGCTGAGGTAGGCCTAAATCTACTTCCATCCCTGAAGACATGTGCGATATATGTGGCATGTATCATATTATATAGGCTATATTATGGCTATGCCAAGAGCTTCACAACATTGTCTGTTCAACCGCACATATACAACAAACTGCATGGCAAAATGTGTTCATCTGAACATTGTAGTTACTGTAAGATGAAAAATAAAAGCGTTTCTGTTCTTGCCTGGCATGAACTCACTGATATGAAGTGGGTGCCCTGCGGCATACTCGATTCCCTCAGTGTACAGTTTGAACACATAAATGAAATTACTTTTCTTATGCCAGACCTTCAGGTGAGTCAGTTACTCATCAACTCTCACAAACTAAAACAAGAACTTAATAGAAACAGTTTGTTGATTTTATGTGCATTTAATGTGTTTTCTATGAAACCGTAAACTTTTATTTATACACTCGATAACAAGGAAGTATAATTTTATATATTGTTAAAAATGTCGAAGCTCCTTTGCCCGCATTTTTTGAGATCTTGTCTGCAGTTTTGACAAATCAAAATTTTTGGGAGTGCGCTTGCCCCCCCCACACCCTCAGCTCCGACACCGCTGCTGACAGGTAGATTTTTTAACGCTTTCTAAAGCTTTTTATTTATTGAAGTGGAAAAAATATGGTTTTCCAAAAAAATTCAGACCCTTTGGGAAATCTACGTTCGCCGTCAGCGAGAATCACTGAAGGAAGGCGATAGTTTGGGTCCCTAAGCAACGACGTTGAAACACAAATGTTAAAGAACCAAAGGTTACAAGTTAATCGCGATTGTGACAAATTTTGCAGAGAGAACCTACGAAGAGTCGTTGACTCAAACCAAACACTTAGTCCTAGACGTGCATGTCAGACCATAGTTGTGGTGCGATTAAGCTGAACAATGGCCATGGGTGGCGGAAGCTTTTTCAAATTGCACGTCAAAAATGGGGGCACAAGTGCACGTCAAAAATCTACAGAACACTTTTGTGGTTTGAATTGGTAACTGTGACGTCACAATCATTAAAATATGACGTCATTACCTTTACACCATATCAAAGTCTAAATTACACTATTTTGGACAAAATTACACCAGTATGAAAACGTATCAGTGAACCACCTGAAATTCAAATAGTCTGTTACAGGGGCGACCCAGGTCAATAGCGTTACTTGGGCTCATCATACAATTTATTCTGACTGAATATAACCGTTCGAAGCTTGCGTCGCTGAAATTTGCATTTGCTTTCATTCTGGATGGCATTATCGTTGCTCTGTGACGTTAGTTACGTAATAATAAATGAGAAGTTCTCATGATAACTTCTCCATTGTTGAGTAACGCACGTCACAGAACAATTGATAACGCCGGTCAGTCCTTTGCTTACTGGACTCATTCATATCAGCCCGAGTTGCTGGACAATTTACCGTTCGTTTGAAATTATTCTCGAAATGGGAACTGTCCATTGGTTTAGACTTCAAATCCAGTGTTCTATAAAAATCCATTGCCTCAAAAATCATTCATTCTGATATGAATTACGTTTTAAAAAAACGTAATTGCACAGGGCAGCTCGGACTCTGATAGATGAGTCCAAGCAGAGCGTGAGCGAACAAAGTCGAGAGAACACCTACTACGAACGATATTGTTTTATTTAGGTCAACTGTAACATGAACACCAAAGGCCAGATGTAGAACGAAAATATATGAACAGTGACAAGGTCCAAAGAAAAGATCCCGAGTTAACAACTTAGTGAAGTGGGACCGTGGGTGGTGGCACAAATATACAAAGCAAACAAGCTCGCATTCTCCGATATAACTCGTAATTGAAGACTCGGGTTGAGCAAACTCGGGCCCGAGGAGCCCGTGTGCCGGAGTCGCCACTGGGCTGTTAAAAAACAAGAACACAGCAAAACAGGCAAAAATGACACAGCACTGATACTTTCTTAAACACACAACTTTTCCACATCGTGCACACAGAAGTATCATGACTGGATGCTCATTCTACTACTGCATTAAATACCGGAATGCAAAGACATGACAAAACAATTAGCAAGTTGCCCGTCAGGATGCTAATTGTGTTCCCAGTGCAAATAGCTGTTTAGCGTTGCCAATGCAAAAACAAAAACGCAATTGAAATTGATCAGTCAAATATTTCATTTTGCGTATAAAATTCAGCAAAGTTTCACTATTTAGAATGGTGTTAAAACGCTTGAAATTACACCAATTGTTTAATGGTGTGGCACGAACATTTTCCACACACAAGCATGGGTGTCGGAAGAGGGGCAGGAATTTGCAAATTTCAGCAAAAAAGCTGTTTTCTTAGTTTCGGGTGGTAAAAAACAAATTTTATCACTTTTGGCCCCCCTAGAAAAACTTTTGGAAAAATCCACTAGTGGCCCCCTGGAAAAATTCCTTCCGACGACGGTGCATACAAGCATGTAAAATTACACCATTTTTGTGAAAAATTGTGTCGTATTACACCATCTGGCAGTAACAACACTGTTCAACAACACCAATATGGTAAGCAATCCGTAGCTGGGTGACAGACTGTGCACGGTATATTCTGCCAAACAATTACGAAATCCTGCCAAATTACAAATAATCTATTAGAAATAATATCGACAAAATACTATTCTCTATTAGAAACCTATTAAAAATAATATCGACAATATAAAACAGCATGGTATTAATATTTAAGCCGCGTGATCTATCTGCATCGCAATAATTCAATATGTCACCTAAATGCACGTAGCATATTCGCATTTAAAAGTAGTTGCAAGCTTGAAGAATTGTCGCTTGTTGCTGCCTGTTATAACTTTGATGCTATTTGTGTATCAGAAAGTTGGCTAGATTCTACCATCGACAATGATTGTATTTCCTTGTGCATGGCTATCTTAAACCTTTCTGGCTAGACAGCAACAGTCATGGTGGAGGGGTCATAGCTTATGTAAAATCCGACATACTGTGTACTCGAAGGCTTGACTTGGAAGTCGCAGGCATAGAAATTATGTGGCTTGATACTTCATTGCGCAACTCAAAAACATTGCTTCTCGGTGTTTGTTATCAGCCTCAACTATAATGTTACGCAAAAGAAAAATTTCATAGATTGCCTTAGCATACCAACAAATGCTTCACTTCACGATGCGTCGAAAATTATTCTGCTAGCTGGCGACTTCAATGGTCGCTCAGTGGACAAACCACTTCACTTACAATCTGAACTGATCCGTTTCCTTTCGTCCTATGGTTTTGACCAACTAATAGTATCACCTACTAGGAACTCCAGCACCCTGGACTGGTTTGCCATCGACATTTCTCTCGTGTTGGATTCAAGCGTTTTGTAAATCTCGATCATTCACTAATTTTCACTACTTTGAACTGCCTGCTTCCACATTCTCCACCCTCATTGAAATTGTTATGGGATTACGCCAACGCTGATTTCACTAATCTAAATGATGCTCTCTTATGTGTACCCTGGGAAGACATCGTTGCAAATTCTCCTAATGTCGATTTAGCTCTAGCAAATATTACGGACATAATTAATCAATGCGCTCGTCAATACATTCCTACAAAAAATGTAATCTCACACAATGCACCTACTCAATTAAGCAAACCCTCGTTGTCCTTAAATTTGAAACGTGTAATTCGCAAAAAACAACGTTTATTTACGAAATGGCGCAAAAAAATCAACCCAGTCTATAAATATTCCAACAATAAGCTTAGAAATAAGATTGAACTTACTATCAAAGAAAGGAAACAACAATAAAAGCTGCGCATTATGGATAAACTCCAGTGTGTATCCAGCTCACGACCCGATTTTTGGAAGACTGTTAAAGATCTTCTTGGCACTGCATCACCGTCCGATGCTTTTTTAAAAACTGGCAACGATGTGTGCTACGACAATGTCTATAAAGCCAATTTGTTTAATAGGCATTTCGCTTCAATATCCAGTATTCCGCATGGAGTTCTTTCCAAACCGTTTCCACCCTTCAACTACGTCACTAATCTGCTTATACCGCCACTTACTTTCGAACCATTTGCTGTCTATCATGCTTTAACAGGTCTGAATTCAAGAAAATCCAAAGGTTTTGATAATTTATTTAACCAATTGCTTAAGCCATGTTCCATGTCGCTAGCTACACCATTTAGTCTCCTTTTTAACTTCATTCTTGCAACCAACCAGTATCCAAGGTCGTGGAAAATGGCGTCGGTCATACCTTTGCACAAATCCAGCCCAACATATGTCATATGTACCTACAGACCTATTGCTATACTTCTGTCAGTTTCTAAAGTTTTCGAAAAAATTATACATAATCATTTGCACTCATAATTAGAATCCAACGATCTTCTTTTCTGTCAAAATTCCGTTTTCTGCAAGCACCATCTCTACCACTTCTAATCTGCTTGAAGTGTCTCACTGCTCCACACCAAAGATAACGGTTATTCATCACGCGTGGTGTTCCTGGATATTTCTAAAGCATTTGACAAACTTGTTCATTCTGGCTTCCTTTTCAAGCAGAAGCAGTTAGGTGTAAGCGGATCGTTTTTGAACTTAGTGGAATCTTATCCACTAGGCAGATCCCAATTTGTACAAATTTCAAATGCCAAGTCTTTTGTCATTGCATACCAATTGTGGAGTTCCACAAGGTTCCGTTCTTGGTCCTTTGCTTTTTCTGGTGTATGTAAACGACATTTCAAATAATATAAAATATTCTATTTCCCTTTTTGCTGATGACACCGTGCTATCTTACTCCTCAAAATGCCCTTATAGTCTACATAGCGTTTTGTCAAGTGATTTGAAAACTTAACAATCTTGGGCTGACCTTTGGAGCATCAGTTTCAATGCATCTAAAACCAAAGTCCTTACCATATCTTTCAATGTTTCTCATCATCCAACTCTCCAGTTCGCTAACCATATTTTATCTGAGGTAGACTCTCATAAACACCTTGGTCTTATTTTCCACCGTTCCTTATCCTGGCATACACACGTAGTATGATTTTATCACAAGGCTATCACACGACTCAACGTTCTTAGAAAACTTTGATTATCCGTGCCAAGGTACGCACTCCTAATTTTATATCGTTCCTATATTCTACCTCTACTTGATTACGGTGATGTCATTTACGATAATATCTCTACTGCAGACAGTTGTCGCCTGGAAAACGTACAAGCAACGGCTGCTAAACTTATCCTAGGTTGTATGCAAACCACTTCGCACTTGAAAATCCTGAATGAACTCTCGATGTCACCTCTGCACCTTCGACGAAACTGCCATATTTTATTTGCTTTCCACAAAATTCTTCTTGGACCATGTCCTACATTTTTAGCCACTCTAACCCCTAAATTCTTTCGTGACCTGAGTAATCACTCTCTGCGTCATGTTATGAACGTTGAACTGCCGTCATGTCGAACTGTATTGTTCCATAGTTCATTTTTTAAAAGCTTAAACTATAGTTTGTGTTCATGCGGTCTTTCCCAGACAGAGATTCACATTTTGCTAGAATGTGACCTAACTAGAGCTCCACGTCAGGTTATGTTAAATTCTATTAGAAATATTCTTTTGAAAGAACAGGTGTTCACATTATCTCAACAAAATATACTCAGCCAAGCTGCATGGAAGCTTATGCTCTTATTTGGCCACGCTAAACTAAAACGCCCTTCCATCTTGCAATTATACAATTTGTCACTTTCTTTCAACAGTTTTGAAGTATATGTAACGCCTCGTGTTTCTTGCGCTGGGGGCTCAACTTTGTTTGTCAATTCTGTATTATCATTCTTTTTTGCGCCTTTGTTTATTATTGTATTATTAATGCATCTTTTTTCGCCTCTATATGTTGACTTTTTACTATCATGTTGTTGCAACTGGTCCCAGCAGATGGCACTCCAGGTTCTGGCCTGCTGTCGTTTGCCGTTAAATAAAATAAAATACATAAAAAAATACCTTGGAGTCTTTAGCAAATGGTACACAGTGGCGTTGCCAGCCCAAAATTTTGGAGAAGGCAAATTTTTTGACTTTAAGCTAGCAACAGTATTTTGTTTTGGACACCCCACTCAAATGCACAAAATGAAAAGTTATGCTAGAAATTGGGGGGCATGGCCCGTTTGGACCCCTGAAATGAATCCGTATGTGAATGTCTATACTCAAACCGGAATATACAAACAACAACAATGTACTGAAAACCAAATAAATACTGCAGTAAATACCAAAATATAAGCAAAGTGACCCAGTTTTTACATTTAGCTTGCCAGAGGGGTTTTCACCCCTACTCGCCGTCAGTTACGCCAGCGCGCTTCATTCTGCATCTGTTTCCATTGCTCCAGCTGTCTCAAAGTTTGGTCTCATTAACGTTGTTGCATGTTCGTGGTCATTATTGTAATTCCTCTGGATGTGCACATTTCTTCCTAACTTATTTCTTTTATTTTCGTGCAAACAGGTATTAACATTCACGTACCTTTGATCTGGCAAGCATAGTGAGCTTGGTAGCTACCGCAATCTCTGTTAACCAATTCCCACTTTTCTCCATAATGCCAGGCTTTCTGTTTGCATCTTTTTATTTTATTAGAGGTAAAATTAGCGATAGATCCATTGCTCCACTGCCATTTCTTCAAAGTTGTGTTGAATCGAGCACCGATGAAAACGTTAATATCTGCGAATTTGAATAGAATTATACGAGATTGCCTCCGCTATATTTTGATTTTTTTAGCATTGAGTGTCAGTAAATCTGGCAAAGTGCGTTACGTGATTTTGATCTGTCTAAATGTTTTGCAGTGAGTTTTAGATTCTCTTAAATCCCAATGCAAAAGCCATAAACTTGCCTAAAACAGCAGTGAAATGATTTTTGGTCGCAAAAATAAAGCAGGAAGCGCCATTCTAACCTCACATTTACAATTTGTTTAGTCAATTTCACATCCGTATTTACTCATGAGATTTTCGAAAGAGCAGCATCCATAGCGGTTTTCAAAGTCTGACAGTTTTCTGAAATCTTTGACAATTCTGTAAGATCCACAATATTCGGCGTGAAAAAGTGAGGTCGGAGGGCAATCGCTCCACTAGGTCCTCGGTCAGCCTCTGGTGCGTTTCCCTGCTAGTTAACCAATAGGGTTTGCCTCACCAACCCTTCGCAGGGCGTCCTGGTCATGTGGTCGAAACATTGTAGGATCTTTCTATTCTGATATTGGTTCAACATTCAAGGTTTTACGTTTTTCACAACTGCACACTTTTTCGCGAAAAGTGAAACTCTTCGCGAAAAATGCGAAATAATGTGTGCATACGATTTCGAAAGTTATTTGAACTTGCAATATTTGAATACAAATCATCAATAAGAAAATGTATCTGCGATTTTCTTTTTCAGTTACAAAGAAAAACATAGCGTTGCTGTTACCAATCCTTTAACTTCAGGCTGTCAATATCTACAAGACATGTTTTCCTGGTCGGAGAAAGCGCAAATCAAAACTGACCTGGAATAAAAAACACTTGTCCTTTAATGGAGTATGATTTGAATGGTTTATTTGTGCTGAAGAGCATTTCAGACAAGGTGTTTTGTTGTGCATATGAATAAACTGGTTTGAATCCTGGGCCACGGCTTGTTTTTCCGTAAAATGTGAATCCGTCTGTCCAACCAACTGCATTTAAAAAATCTTTTGATAACCACTTGAAAGAGAAAATCAGCTGGGAGCTGAAATCCAAACAACGAAGTTGCTTGCATAACATCGGCCTGTTCCACAAAAAGAGTTTTTTGCCATTATGTTTGATTTTGCATGGTCTAAACTCAAACATATTTTTATGTTTCTAGTAGGTTCACACTTTCATGTAGTTTAAGACACTTCATTAAAAAAACTGTAACCTATAAAATATATTTTATCATTTATGATAAAGCAGTGGTTAGCTCGTTACCTGGCTAACAAGTTACTTCAACCTTCAGCGTGCTTTTAACGCTTTTCGAATGTATAGCCAATTGATTTAAAAACTCAAATCGAAACTTAGATATGATCAATAATATAATCTATGCTTTTATATAACAGAGATGGCCACGGATCCGGTGTGCTGGACTCGACTTCGGCCGGATTCTGCGTTTTTCTCTTGGACCCAGAGTAAAAAATTTGTGAAAAAACATATCTGGATCCGGAGCCACTTTTCAATTTCGGCAGCAGTAGGAGTCTGCGTGGTCATTTCTTAAGTTAAAACATAGGTAAATTTCGGTTGGATAGATGATTGTAGCTGGAGTATGAACAAGACTCGGATTCTCAAATTTGGAAAATTGCCTGACACGGATCCGGATCAGGATTCAAAAATTTTAAAACAGGAGCGGAGTCGGAGTTTGAAAAAGCGACTCCAGCCACCTCTGGTATAAACTGCTCAAGGCTGTACCCCTTACTGTTCCGATATTGGCTATGGAATAGTAGGTAGGAACTGGGGATTGAGGGGTCCAGCTCTTTTCTTTGTGTGTTTATTTTATCAACTTCTCAACAATGCCCCAAAATTGCACAGGAATTCCCCACCCCAGGCCCCTATTCTTTCCCAGGGTCCCTCTGTCTTCCCAAAAATAGCATTGGAATTCTCAACCCCTGGGCCTCCTGTCTTTCCCAGGACCTCTCTGCCTTCCCTTGGGCCTCTCTGTCTCTCCTCATCCCTGAAAGCCGTAAGTAAGAGTTTGTATTTTGCCAGACCCCCTGTTGCATTGTAAGCCTGTGTTGAGGTTTTGTCCAAAAGTCGAAACCCTCCAATGCCTGTGAGCTTTGGTATTTTACCGTCATGCTGCTGCCGCCTTTTCAGATGGTTTGCCAAGTTGTTCATTTCAGCTGATTGCTTTGTTTGGCTTGTGATCATTGAATAGAACTTTTTTCTAGTGATTCACAGTCGTTCGCGGAGCGCCTTGTTTTGTTTGAATGCACTTTCTTAAGCTTTGCTTGCGAAGTCAAGCTTTACCCCGATGCCCGGTTTTTCATTGTCAAAAGGTGTGACGGTTTGGATACTCGAGCCATTGTGTGCACAATGGTGTTTTATTTCACCACAGGGATTCGCGCAGTCGGTTTCAAAGTGTATGTAGAAGTTGTCAGGCACAGGGCGGTTGGTTTGCACGTTTATTACTAATTGTTTGTAAGATAGTTTGGTATGTGGTGATTAGGTCTGCATGTTTCTTACTTATCGTTTGAAAGATTGTGTATAGTTTTGGCATAGGCTTAGGTTTGCATGTTTCTTTCTTAATTGTTTGAAAGATAGTTTAGCATAGGGTGATTTGGTTTGCATGTTTCTAACTTATCGTTTCAAAGATTGTGTAAAGGTTTGCATGTTTCTTTCTTAATTGTTTGAAAGATAGTTTAGCATAGGGTGATTAGGTTTGTATGTTTCTTACTTTATTGTTTGAAAGACTGTGCATTGGTTCGAGCTGTTTGCATCTGTAAAAAGGTGTTGAATTTAATTTATTTTCTTGTACTGCGCATTCAGAGTTATTCATTGCTTAGTAGAGATTGAGTATCCATTAGTTGTAGTTAATCTGTTTTTTCAAATCTGAACGCAAAAAAATCGCACAGAGCTTCTTTAGTTCATTATTTCAGAAATTGCCAGGCAATAGGTTTAAGACTATGTTTCTATTTTAAGGTAAGCATAACCGCTTTTCTTTTTGGTTGTGATGTTTACCTTAAATTTAGGTTGGTTTTGCTGTTACATCATCAATGCTTTTGAAATTGCTAAGCAATGTGCTCTGTGTTAACCCTTTTAACCACCAAATGGTTAGATTTGTTTGAGGTTGTTTCAATCAATGTGGAAAGTGGTCCTGGCTGGACCTCCTTGGCTTTGTTCAAAGAGGTGCTTTGTGTTAACCCTTTATTGCCACCAAATGGTAAATTTGTTTGAGGCTGCTTCAATCTGCCTGAGCTTCGTCCAAAGATGGGTAGTTCATGTCTTAATAGTTTGTGAAAAAAGCAAACTTAAAGGTGTGATACTCATTTGTGACAAAGCATTATCGTCAAAATATGTTTATAGCCTTGAAGATTATAAACATAATCCGATTTGAATCATTGGCAGTTTTTTGAAATAGAGTTTTTTTTAATATTCAACACGCATTTTCTGTCCATCGCTCTGGAAAATGAAACTTTTATCACTGATGACAACTGCAAAAGCTTCTGTGTTTGCTGCTACATTTGCTGAGAACTGAGCCTTTATCTGAATGTCAGTCACAGAGTTTTTGAGTTTTTCACTCTGTTTTGTCATGTCAAAGACAAACATTGGGAACAGTTCCTTGTAATCTGCTGGGGTTATATTTGGAGAAGAAATCAACTCTTCAACATTGTAAAACTTTGTTCGGAATGCTG
>JGI24159J19872_10011854_pt1 | contig 11407 bp, 8 predicted proteins | sample Ectturendosymbi4_FD_19872 | JGI IMG/M metagenome (IMG submission 19872) | reverse complement strand
TTAAAGTTATAAAAACAGTTGGAAGTTGGCATTACTTATAACAGGATGTTATGCAATGGTTTCACTGGTCCGGCCCGCTTCAGATTAAATATGCCTGAAGTAGCCCTGGAACTGAAACGAGTTTGACACCCCTGATTTAGAGTCTTCCTGGGTTGTTACCAGTACCATGGCTTGAAAAAAAAGGTTTAGTGAAGTGTCATACGAGTGCCAGTCAAGTGTTGAACGCACCTACCTACTACACCACTTTGGCTCCAAATGACGCTTTACCAGACCCTAAATTTTGCAACCAGTGCAAGCCATGAAAGCTCATAGCCTTAAATTTGCTTCTAAAAACTTTCACACAACTCGTGGATGCCAGATAAGGCCTTTTTGCCCCAGACACATCTGATCCATTATGCGCCAAAGACACAAGACATCTGATCCCTTTTTCCCGAAATAGTAGCACTCAAAGATCCCCTCACCTTTGACATAGGCTATCCCTCAAGTTTGGGATCTTCATTTGTGATAGAAATTCAAACAGATGCTAGAGGAATAGGGCTAGAACAAATTTGCTAAAACATGAAGAAACGTTAGACAGGTTTACTAGTAGGCTATACATCTGCCACGCTAAAGCTATGTACACTAGTAGAGTATGGAACCAGGTAGTGTTCCAATTTGGGACAAAATTTTAAAACCCGGTTTCGGGTAGCTGAGGAAAAAAGATTTTTCGGGTTTTAAAATGAATGCGATTTTGAGGGATGAAAGCTCAACATCATTTAGATCTGGGGTCTCACACTCAAATTGCTCCGTGGGCCAAATTAGGACCTACAAAGTAACTCAAGGACCGCATTATGATGCTGACGCAACAATGGCGGTATCTCAACCTTAGAAGAAACAGCTTTTACATCTTATTTCCTGCCCATGGTATCGTTAGTTACAGGCAAATAATTTCTAGCCGTCCGTGTGTTCGTTTAAAAGTCTCAAAATTCGTTTGAAAGGAACTTGTTCACTCGCTGGCCAAGCACTTTTAAACACCGGTGAATAAACTAAATAACTTAGGTGTTGTTTGTATTTCCCAAACGCATCGCGGACCGCAAAAAATGCCCTGGCGGGCCGTGTGTTTGAGACCTCTGATTTAGATAGTAGGCCTACTACTGTTGGTCACTGCGCAGTTTGTTAGCAAATTATTAATTAAGTTAAGCACAGTGTTTTGATGATGTTTGTAATACTGACGCATGACGATCAAAGCATACTTCCATCATTCAGTGAGCTTTTGAGTTTTGTGACAAATAGTCGTTTGGCTGAAGAAGCCCTCTCTGGTTCCACCGATGTGGGTTTGTTTGTAAGGCATGGTACACTTTTTCAAGGTTATTCGACCTCTTCTTTGTAGCCTCAAAAAGACTCATTTCCTTTATCAAAATTTGTGATCAGATCTCTTCTTGTGTTGGGATAGTGTCGTGGTCTTCACTCTCAAGGATTACTTTAATCCTGTGCTTTGATTTCAGATGGTTGATTAAACTTTCAGTGTTTGAAGTACCTCTTTTTGTATAACGGAGCACAAATTGCACTTCGGTGTTTGTTGAGCCTTATTGTATGAGAAGTGGCTATAAGTTTCTGGGTTTCTTTGATTACAAACTTCTTTAAACTGAATGCGTATGATTAAGGATCTTGTAGTAAAAGCCGTTTCTAAAAGCCAAATATTTTGTTGTAGAAAGTTATTGCAAACTGAAAAGGAATGAATCGATTCTGCAAAGAATCACAGGTTGTATTTGAACTAGCACATAACAGCTTGTAAATGGACTAACTAGTAACTACGGGGTAGCTTTGAAGAACTACCTCACATGGTAGTTATTTAATTAGGTTAGCGAAAAGACTAAACTTCGCGTAGACACCTATTACGGGCAAAATGATGTCACGATCCGTCTAAATAGGTCAACTGAACGAAATTATAAACGCACCAACAACGAACATACGGTAGTCAGTGAGCAAAACCTGCACACTCGCGCTTCTAGGTAGCAGTTGAAGGTCAAACCTGCTTTGGCCGTTGCACGTGCCACTCGTCAACTTCAGTGTTATCAGAATTACTAATATGTGAATGCAACAGCAATTCTAGGTTTTTTAAAACATCCAGGTTTGCTGGTTGATAAAAAACGGGTTACGGGTAAGCCAAAAAAACGGGTTTGGGGTTCCAGTAAACCCGGGTTAGAAACATTAGAACCAGGTGTCTGTATTAAGCTACTAATTTGCACCCTGTCTTGATGGTTCGGTCTGCATCTTGATTAAAACTAAAAAGTTCTCATTTTCGGAAATGTTACGAAGAGAACTTTATCTGTGACCGTTTGCGAAAAAGTTGTACCACGGTTGAGGAAGCACGATGACGTCATCGAATGAAATTTCATGAAAATTGCCCCCCCCCTGAAATGGAGAGCTGGTTGCGCCCTTGATGCAGAGAGTAAAGCTTGAAACACGGATGCCTTGCCCACACACTTTATAATTTAGCAGGTGTTGAGATGTTTTTTAAACTTGGGGCGTCGCGCTCTTGAAATGCTACGGGCCCCGCGTTACCTTAATCCGGCACTGGATGTCACGTGTTAACTCAACTGAAACAAAAGTTTATGATGCAACATGGTATTTGACAATGATTAGCGATTTGTGAAACTGTTGCAAAACCAGTCGCTAGGAGCATCGCGTCTTTTTATAATATTTGCTTGAAAGAGTTTCGGAAACTTTTTGGAAAAACTTTCTGGACGATCCAACGTTTTCATCATATCTGAACGCCAGTCCTCACTTAACAACAACTTTTACGGCAGAAAAGCAAACGTTGCAGGCAGAGGCGATTTCCGATACTGTTCGCGTGATTGACCAGACTGGCTACTTCTGCGTCAATTCTTCATAGTGATTAGTTACATCTGCGACTAAACGTAATCGTGGCATCTTTATGTTCCATTGANTGCTCGTGGCTCCTCAGTCGCTCAAGAGCGTGATTCCAGTCGTAGATTCCTTTTCTAATNAGGAAATGCGCACATNTAGTCGTATACGCGCACATCAGTCTACATGTGAAACGTTTAACACAGGTTCGTGAAGGAGAAAAACAAAGCCAGCTTCTGTCAACTACTTCGCCGTTGTGGTTCTGGCGACGAATAAGACTTGTGGTACATTTCCGTGACAAGCTTCTGTCTTTTCTGTGTTGTGGAACATCATGTTTTAAAAATGACTTTTCATCACAATGTCAAAAAGAACCTGTTTCATATTTCAACCACTATTCCCGCATTTTTTCCAGTATATTGGCTGGCCAGAGGGCCCAGAGATGGCTATCGTTGCCTCCAGTGATAGCGTCATCAAATCTATCGTGTTTTTCGATTATGCACCTTGACGTTCTTCTACTGTTGTTGTTCATCGATTCGTATTCGAATATGACCACGGCAACTAGGATTTTATAGAAGCGAAGTGTCCTAGCTGGGATAGGAGGCCGATGCGGGCGTGGATATTCCTCCCACAGGTCGGACACCGGTGGGTGAGAGGCGTGTTGACCGCGTTGTCAGCTCGAGCATTTCGTGTCTGGCATTTTTCTTCGGCGGTGTTGGAACGTTGCAACTCCGAGTGGAGGGCAACTCTGTGAATCATACTTCGCCATGCTAGTCTGTCAGATGCTGCGTTTTCCCAGGTTGTGACGTCGATGTTGAAGTCTTTGTAGCGCTTGCGCTGTCCTCCGATCTTTCTACCACCACGACTGAGTTCAGGGCCGGCCTTAACCCGATGCAGTTACATTGGGTCCCACGCCATGGCGTTGGGTAGATTGTTCATTTTTGCCAGATACACCTTGCGCTTGAGAATTCAGTAGAAACACAATATAAATTTCATTGTTAACAAAGAAACACGGTTGACTGAACACGATGACGTCATCAAATCGCTGCTCAGAGGGGCCCCGCATCTGCTCGGGCCGGCCCTGACTGAGTTCATCATACAACAGCTGCTTGGGGATACGGGAGTCTGACATTCGAAGGACGTGACCCGCCCATCGTGTCTGTGCCTTGCGCATGGTGTTTATGACGCTAGGGAGTTACGCCCGCTCCAGCACCTCGGTGTCGGGGATCTTCTCTTCCCAGCGAATTTTGACAATGCTGCGATGACCATAATTACCAGAAAGTACTACACTAAGCTATGTACATTACATATCACGGTTCATCAGCAAAGCTGGTACAGTGCCTGTGATGGTGTCAGAAGTCCGAGTAGGTGCAGCTGACTGTATGTAAATACGATGCATCATAGCCAGTGGCGTACTTGACGGGGGCCAGAAGGCGAGTTGCTCCCCTGGCAAGCTAATGTAAAATCCGGTCTCCCACTTAACATATATTTCGGTTTTAGCATTCTTTTGGTCTTTAGTAGGTTGTTGTTTTTGTGTGTTTTTCGGATTATTTTCCGGTGATTTAGGGTTTCAGTTTAGCCATCCACATCCGGATTCACCGTCATTTCTCAAGTTTTTTTCCGGTGTTGGCTAGTGGACCCCACACAGTGGCCAGTGGGGCCCATTTGTCTACGTTTACCACCCTGGCTCAAACCTTTGGTTACGCCACTGATTACAGCTATGTAAAGTAAGAAATGTAAAAAGGAGGATATTTTAATTTTAACATTTTTGAATGTCCTCTTAAGATTATTCCATTTCTCATGAAAAGTGACACGTACTTCGTACTTCAAAAGGACGTATGGTAGCCTTACTTAACTATGCTACTCATATGCGACCTGTGCGAATCTGAGTAAAGCAGACGCAAAATCTGTCACGAGTAGGGACTTAAGCTAATGCGTTCTACGTGGCTTGCCCTTGCATTCAGTAGATTCAGATACCTGACCGACTTTAAAGAAACAATAGTGTGTAGTTGTTTCGTCACATCAAATAATATACCAGTGAAATATCGGCCGTCTGGACGACCGACAGCGTCTACAAGCAAATTTTCCTCGCAAAAAAATAACCAAGTGGCACGCGCATGTCGTATATAAGGCAAAACACATGAACATGGTGGGGGGCCCTGGGCTCCCATTAAATCCGGCGCTGACGTTCACCGCTTTCGGAACGCGATCCCATAAAATGAATCAACTTGATGGCTTTGCATTGCGCATTTAATAACTTGAACGCGAATAAAAACGTCGACACAATAATCGTCGAATCAACACACTTTTTTATGTAGTTTTGTTCCGTCAATTAAGCCGGCGAGTAGAACTAATATTGTGTTTACTATGTACATGGACCGATGAGGAAACGGCGCAGCGACATGAACGGTACTCGAAAGCGCACAAACTCGATGTCCCGCATGTGGCGCACAGGGAAAGCGTGATAGCTTGTATGTGAGCTTGCACGCGGATGGACGCTGTCGACGTATAGCGCTATCGCTTCTGAATCGATTGAGACTTTATCCACTGCAAAGTGGATCGATGCGCAGTTTGCGCAAGGAATGACGCAGACACCTGGGTCGCAAACACATGGAATTCCCCGCGACAAAGATTTTTTGCCAAGCTGATGCTCAGGGCACAGAGCTTGATGCGAACGGCAACGCGGTGCCGAACTGTCATCTTTTCCGGCCGCTTGCCCAGCCAAGCCGAACACGGGTATGATGTGAAAAATAACACAACGAATGCAAAGTGATTTTGAGCGAAGTGCCCGTTACTGAAGCGAGGCGGATGACGCAACCAGCGTTTGGCCACATGCTGGCCAGCAACGCTTTCGCTGCGGCGGCAAAATGACGCAAGATTGCAACGCATGATAAAACAATCGGCCTGACTGGTTTTGCCAAAGTGAAACGGTTAAATGGACGCGAATGGCGACACTCAAGTACCTCACCAGAATGTTCTACAGTTTCGCCAACACCAAGCACACGCGTTGCAAGTGCTTACGGTCGAAAAACCCAGGGCACCATGTTTTGCGAACAGCAGCAGGTTGCACAGAGTACATCACAAACACCGTACTTAAATATCGCCAGCTACGCGGTGAGCGTTTTGAAACGTGTCAGGTCCCAACTGGTACCTGGCGAGTTTACGAAGCGACGCGACTGAGTCGTTAAAAATACATGGAACATCGAAAATATATTTGTTTGCCCGAAAGTTGACTTACTGTTACAGATATTAAAGTGGAGTGGGCTGCTTGATTCCTTAAGATGCCTGACTTTCAGAAGAGTGGCCGCAAGAGGTAAGTTATCTGTAGCATGCGGAAAGATACCAATCTGTTTCGTGATCAGTTAAAAACATACCGGTTGTGCTTGACTGGCATAGCATCGGCAAAGACACACATCTCAAAGCTTTAGCCACCATCACCAACTATATTACTGGATTGGCAGGGTAGGTCACAGTTCTTCATAAATGGACCACCTTAGAACCGAACAGCAACCCTAGTTGATATGAGCCATAGCTGTTTCGTACGTACGGAACAACGTTACATTTTGCAAAAAAGTCTAGCGTATGTTGCTTTTAAACGTCTCGATTGGATTTGCTTTAAGGATTCCCAGTCTGCTTTACTTTCAACAGTTCCTTCACTATCTTGTTATCTACCGCGCTAAGCACAAAGCCACAACGTACGCGAACATCGAGCTTACATTGCAGTGACGAGAAACCAGCGCATGTCGAAATTAACAATCAGCATACACGAGCGACGCACGAGCTAATGCGATATGAAAAGGTACATCACTGACAACTGCAAAGAGGAAACAACCGTTTCGTCTCCGACAAGAACGTAGAAGCAAGAGCAAATCACAAAGGGCGCTGAAAGGTCAGCGCGCTGGTAAAAACAAATTGCGATGTTGTGCAGCGGCAATTTCGCTCCTGGGCAGGGTCACCAGACGTTCGCAAGATGGCTGGGGGGACGGTGGCCGCACATGTCTTCCCCTAAAAAAAAACTTTCTATCGTCTTTGTCACGTTGACCTAACTACACGCTCAGTCAGATTCAGGAGAGACGCAACTTTCCAACTACCTCGCAAAGTCTCATTCAACAGCCACTTCGCGCGAAACCAGCTCATGCGTACGTTTCGGGGAGTGTGCGACGCAACCAACAAACCTTATTTCCTCTTTTGGATCTGCGGCTTCCTCGCCCGCAAAAACAACTTTAAAGCATTTTGTACGAAACATTACAACAGCAGTATCGGAAGTTTACAGCGAATCCATTCTGGAACACGTGATCTCGAAAGCGACGCGGGGCGGTGAAAAAAACGCTAAGCGTGAACTGAAACCGGGGCCTGTTAACATTCCAAAATGCAACGGACCCAGTCGCCAGTCGTTCGTCCAGATGACGTTCGAATTCTCTGAGCGTCATCGTTTGAACAAACTTCCCGCGGCGTGAAGCAATTACTGCGCGAGAGTTTTAAACCCAGGACCTGACTGGTTTCAATGAAAAGAAGATGAGAACGACGTTCCCGACATCCTGTGGCCGGGAGGGGTTGATTGGCCTTGGGAGGAGTGCTGCCTGTAGCGTACGCTGCTCGCCGATTGGCCGGTCAAGGCCGCCGTGCCCATTTTCGGGCTATTGCGCCCGTTGTAAGCAGCTTGAGCGGAGGTTTTGTCTGCGAAGGTCTGCACGCGACGGATCGGGCTGCTGCGGCCGCTCCCCCCACTCGATGGCACCCCGAGCATCTCGCGAGACGACTGCGACAGACCGGTCGGGTCCGCCGCGTCCAAACTCCGGCCAGAGCGGTTTCGCTGGTGGCTCACTTTTGGGCCATACGGGACACCGCTGGCCGACGGCAGCGACGACATGGATCCATGATGTGGAGCTATCCCTGGAACGGGACTTCCCCTTTCGTCTCTGTAAGGGAGGCGCGGCATTTGCTGGGGTCGCTCGCCGGCCCAGTTGGCCGCCATGCGCTGCAACATCGACGGCGCGTTTTCGTCCAAGGCCAAATTTCCGTGCCGAAGTCCGCCGCCGGACGGACTGCTGCGTCCGCTGGCCGGGCTTACCATGCTATCGCCCGCACCGTGGGACTGCTGCGGCAGATTGGGGCTCGCTCGAGAGCTATTGTTCCGGTTGATGTTGGCCGACGTGGGCCTTCCTTTCTGAGACGACACGCGCATGGCGCCGGTGACGCCGCCGGAAAGTTGGCGCTGGTGATGGGCGAACTGCGCCGGCGACGCGGAGCGGGCGGGCGCGTCTGAGTTCGTCCTGACAGCGCGATGGGCGTATGGCGTGCCGCTGTCCGGGTAGGCTGAGGAATGGCGCATGTTGCTTCCGCTGCTGCTTCGCGGCATCTGAACAAAGCCGGCGACGTTGTTTGATGACGAAGGCAGCGCGGAAGCAGAAGCGGAGGCGTGCATGTGCGAGAGTCGAGATTGCTCGTGGGCGCCACGCACGTGAGGATCGATGAACACCTGAAGAAACAACATAATGCCAGACGCCGTGATACTGGAAAAAAGTGACAGGTTAGTTAACATTGCAGTTATTGAAGGGCACCTGCATATATCACTAAAATATCGATACGATCACGAAGATCGCTATAGCAACAGCTAGAACGAAGTTTTATCCCGCTCATTGACAAAACTAAATTAGTTTTTTTATTCAAAACCCAAATGTGTAGAACTAGGAGTAAAATACAGGAAAGCAAATAACCCAGCAATTTACCTGATCGCCATAATTGGTGATAACAACGGTTGAAAATCCCATTTCCAGACTCTTCGCGTCAAATTCTTCAATTTCGCGAGCCTGCTGATCCAACAAAGCTCTGATGCGTTCACCGCGTTCATGTTCCAGTTGAAATCCATCTTCCTCTTTCTGCAAAGACAGTAACAGCGTTACACGTACTAAATTCCACAAACACGACCTTGAATCCTCGCGCATTTTCAACAACGTGCAAGGAGTGGCCGATTCGTTGCTACGAAACCAAGTAAGTTAAAACACAGGATACAGAAAGAAACCACAACTGCGAATAGTCTACAATAAATGTTGATTTTTCTCACGCTGTGTTGTATCAACCTGCGTCGAAGAAATCCAAACCATACGCTGCTGAAACAACGTCTGCCAAAGACGCGTAAAAAAGTAGCTAGCTAAAGGTTTGTGTAACCCTTCAGCTCACGGCCAATTAAGGAGACGAAAACCACGTTGCTTTTGCAAGTCAGTTGAGAATAGTTTAATTAGCACATCAACCTAACGGTCACATTAAGCATTAAAATTACCAACACAACAGTCCCGAACAGCAGTTCGGTTGCAGGGGGTGGCCTTGCCCCCCGGATTTTAAAATTTGATATTTTCCTGTTAACTTTTTGGTAGGAAAATATTTTTCTCTTTGTTTCGAGTAAGCAATGTGAAATTTCACCACTGTTGGCCCACTCCTGGAAAAATGCTTTTAATCATCACCTGGAAATTGCCACTGTTTCCCTCCCCCCTGGATAAAATCTTTCCGACGCCCATGGTTACACGCATTGCTTTCACAGATAAACACATAACAAATAGCAATATAATCTTCCCACCTTTTGTTCGAGCATTGCCCTCCTAAGCGAGACCTTCTGTTCAAGATCCTTCAGTTCGCGCTCGTGAGTGGCTTCAGTCACTTTCTTCACTTTGCTCTGGTAAGCAGTAAGCAGTTCCAGTTCTTGCTGCAACTGCAGGGTCAGTTGAGTTCTCTCCTTTTCCTGAGCGTCTGACAGCTTCACCTGCAAACGGTGTATTGAAGGTTGAATGATCGAGAGACCATCTCTCACTGCATTTTTAGTTGCGAAGCGTGTATTAGAAGTGAATGGTTTCCCTCAGTTTAATGTTACTGTGGTGACATCAGCTCGCTACAACAGCAACAATAGTTCGACGGTGTGTATTAGAGATGTCACCGGCTCAAACTTTTACAGCCAGAACAAACCCATACCCGCTACAACAAACCCATACTCAAACCACTAGGGAGTTTTCGTACGAAGAACATCACGAAGAAATTGTTTATTCAAGGTCTTCCTACGCGCAGCTACATTTCGTTACGAAGTCGTGCGAATTGAAGCGGAGTCGATCGCGCGAAGAGCGAAAATTCCGTACGGAAATGAGTTGTCGGACGAAAGCGTCCAGTGACTAGTCCTTGCGAGCTCAGTCAGAACTACTGCACACTACAGTCACAGTTACAAGTTAGAACGTTGTTACGGCTGAAGTTCTTGGTATAAATTTGGTGAGGGTATAGTCGGCCGGATAAACAGTAGTTAGGCGTTCTCAAGAAACTGCTGAGAATAACTGTAGCACATCACCTGTGCAGCCAGGCTTGTTTTTTGGTCAGATATGGACCTGTAGTGAAACTTTGGTAGGTCTAGTTTTGTCACGAATGTTGATGAGCAGTTAAGAATGAATGGAGTGCTCTTCATGCACACCTGACTAATTGCAAACTATAACCAGGGAACGACCGGGCCCCCGGCTCCGGCCGTGGATTGAAATTTTTCGCCGGCCCCGGCAATCAAAATAATCAGCCGGGGCCGGGGTCCACAGATGGCTGTTTTTGTATTAGTTTTTTCAACAGAATTTTATTTTTTGCACNTTTTTTTGCTATTTTGAACCCACTTGGTCAATGGTAAACACCAACATTTAACGAAGTTTGGATCAAGGTACACTATTNTAACTAAACAATATTGTTTTTGACGACAGCAAGCACTGTTTAGCCTTGTTCAGCTAAGCTTTTTTTCATCTCCTGCGTTTTCTGTGGTTTGCTTCATGGTTGAGCTGATTTCTAGTGTTGGTTAGTCCATAACAAGGTCATGCGGATCCATGATTCATAATACGAGGATTCGCTATTTACACAGGTCGGAATCGGCATCCTACTACCTACAGTACACAATGGGACTAAGTCTACCAGAGCCAGATTGAAAGGTGGTGAACTGATAACCACGTTTCTGCGCCTTACTGTTGCTTTGAGAGACTCTGCAAACTGAACAGCTTTTTTTATGTTGGTAGCAGTTGAGAATGTGATGTTTTTCCATGTTCCAGGGGAACTCTTTGAGACAAATGTTTCAACACTTTCATGCGGGGTGACAATCACTTAATTAGCTCCAAAATGCATCAGGTTTCAGCTATTATCCCGTCTTGTTCGTCTGTCCCGTCTTGTTCCCCCGCATCCCGTCTGTCCCGTCTTGTTCATTTACAATGGCAACGGGCTTGTTTGTTCAAAAAAATATACAAAACATGATATAAACGAATCCCAAACCACTAAATAAACACAACAACCATCCAAAGAAGCACTTTGAATAGTTTCGTGTTTTCTACATGGCTTGCATCTTGTTCTTACGAATAGCCGAAAAAAGCAGAGTTCAGTGGCAACGTTGTTTATAAATATACGAAGCATTGTTCGTAAGTTTCGTCACAGTACCAAAGCCAAATCTATGTTAATGAAAGCCTAAAAAAGAGAGAGAATGCCACGGCACACTTTGATTATGGATCAAGAAACGCGCTGGAGCAGTACATATGCAATGCTGGAAACATTTCTGCTGCAAAAA
>JGI24159J19872_10011853_pt1 | contig 11408 bp, 5 predicted proteins | sample Ectturendosymbi4_FD_19872 | JGI IMG/M metagenome (IMG submission 19872) | reverse complement strand
CTTTTGAATTGCTGGCACTGCCAAGAGTTGCTTTATTATTTTTTTGACTGAAGATGGATTAAGATTAATCCGAAACGTCTCAGAATAAAAATGTATAATTTTTTGAAGGCTTTTTTAGGGTTAATGAAACTATTAACAAAACAAATTTGCACGTTGCCAGAGGATACAAAAACTTAGGAACAGAAATGTCATTCACCCCTTGTTCATCCATTTTATATCATTCATCATTGCAAAAATTTTATTCACCCTGGGGTAAAACATTCACCCAGTTAAGAAACACTGTCTTAAAGCATGTTTTTCTTAAAACTTGCAGCAGCCTTTACACAAACGTGACTGCTGCTAAAATGTCCAAAAGTTGGAAAAACAACAAAAAGTACAGTAATTCAAATACCTCACAAAATTTAAGGCTAGTTATTAGTACAAGATATTTTTAGTATTTTTGAACAAATTTTGTCTACTGTATAGTCAGTTACTGACAACGACGACCATATAATTTCTTATAATGAAAATTTACTACAAACAATGCGCGATGAACTCCCGAATCTATTAAGAACACAAATGACAAAGAATGACAGCCTCAGAAACATTTGGCCTTAGATCTGTCAATTTAGTAACCTAAATACGTACATTGGAGAATTCTGCACTGCGCTACATAATCGACTAAACAAGCATTATCCAAAACAAAAAATCAGGTGTAGCACTTGAGACGTGGCCTTCCAAGTGTGCTTCGGCAAAACCTCGGTAACACATCCCAAGAGCAACAACTCAAAATTTCTAACGTATTGTCGACATCATCTTCGGTTGTTTCTCTCCTCAGTCTGACTCGATCATCCTCTTGTTTCCGCATGCCCTCGCTTATGGGTGCGGTGCGCCGAACAAAGAAGTGTGGAACGCACCAAAAAACTAACCGTTTTCAACAGCACTTCAAACTTCTTTTTGTATCAGTATTTAAATGAAGCAGGCTATTTACTTTCATTACACTACAAACGAAAACATTTACAGATTTCTTAGAGAGATAGCTTGTCGTTTATTCATTTATGCGACGTCTGGAGCTACACACAGAAAGTCTGAGTAAAAAGACACATCTTCAAGTGAGGTTACTATGAAAAAAGTCTGGAAACGCCATTCCCATCGTTCCCGCCCCGCTGCACCCCTGCCCTCACTTCAGTCGAGACGCATGCCCCACCTGATCTGGTCTCAGACACATAAAGTTGCTGTCAGGGTAAGAACACGGGTAATTAAAAAGCATTCTCTTGCAGCGCTTGCACATTGCATTCACACTATTGCGCTTACAGAGAACCCTTCCGCGGTTTCGCCGTGAGAAGCGAAAGAAAACAGTCGATCAAAAATGGAATGAATGTCAACGACATCAGAAGTGGAAACAATGAAAATCAAAGCAATGACGTAAGAATATTGTCGTTTTGAAACATCTGTTTGCTAACTAAAGTCTTAAATATATACGCGTTACATAACACCCAATAGAGCAACAACAACACCCAATAGATTTACACTTTTTATGAATTTTGTTGCAAAAGATTAGTTTGTTTTATGTCTGAAATCAACTGCTGAAAAAAATCTCTGAAATTTTTGGTGTCATTGTACAGTATGTCAAATGATGTAAAATCTGGCTACGCTGTAGCTTTATACACTCAGCTAAGCTACGCTGTTGCTTACAATATCCCAAGCCGTTGTGGCTCCTGAACGTTACCTTTGGGGAACCCCGAGCCTATTATTTTAATTCTCGTTGGCACCCAGGCCCCATATTGCTAAGCTCACGTTACAAATATGAAGGATGAACTGATGAGGAAGTTCTGATTTCAGAGTCGGATCAGGGAATTAAAATCATCACAGCAGTGCAATATTATCCGCCTGCACCAAAATGCAATTCGACCTGTGCTATCATGTAGAAGGAGGCTAAAGCTCACCCACCCCAGGTTTGGGAACATTCCCACTGGGCTAAAACCCGCTTTAAAATACAACACATTATGTCGTATGTTTCCAAAAGAAATAAGATAAAGCAAGTTCATAAAGAAGCTGTTGGCAGAAACAACTGGTGAGCTAAATGTAAGAAAAGCTAAAGCTGCTGTATCTTATCTAACCAACAGCATTAGTTTTGCTTTGGTTCATAACATTCAGCTGTGAGTGTTACAGCTCGTAGGTTTGTTTTGTTGTAGCATTCACCAAACAAACCTATTAATTCGACCAACCGAACGGCAACTCTCGCGTTGCTTAAGGACAGAAACCGCAAATGCTTCTCGGAAAATTTCATCGCGCAAAGTGGACCTTGGTCTTTCTTTCATTGTGCCGTAATTTCCTGTTGGTTGCGTCGTTGCGTCAGAAAGCAGGGGACCGCTTTACTGTATCAAACGCATATCTTAGCTCACGACTAATAGTAAGTCACAATGTTATAACAGTGCTTGGACCGTCCCGCACAAAGGTCGAACTCTCAACGCTTTATTTCTGTTTCGTAAACCACAGCTGCCAAGAAAATGCGTCGTAGCCTGGTGACTGTTAGAATGACATACTTGCATTCGACATTTTCCAATTATCCAACGTCAATTAATATTCATCAAGGTTGTCCATCAATGCATAAATATCCTAATGACTCCTTTTGTACTAATTGGTGCACGGAAAATATTTTTTGCATTAGCCAGTAGGTGAAACAACGCCCCATCTGAAAATGCAAGTAATTTACCTGCATACGAGCAGTGAGGATAACTTCCCCGAAATGTTTTGCCGTCATAGGTACACGTCGGTATACCTGCTGCAGTGTCTTTCGCATAGTACAATGATGCTTCAACATTGAGACCTGTTTCACTTGTTTCTAACTAGGAAACGTGTAAAGCGTGTAAATACATGCCTAGTCAGCAGGAAAGTTGGCAAGTTTGCTGACTTTTAATATTTTCGTAAGGTTGCAGGCCTTCAGGAAAGTCTACTTTTGCTTAAGAAGTGTCTGACGCAAGTATTTTAAACAAACATTTACTTGATGAACTTTCGAAAATTTCGATTATGTTTTATTCTTAACGACTTTGATCGTGAAGTGGTAGAGAATGTTGTTGCTATTTTTTGAATGTAGTTAAACCTTTCGTCGAAATAGTGCTTGTGTTTGTGCTTAAAATTTTGTTTGCTGTACACATCAAAATCGACTGGCAGCTCAATGGTAAAAGTCACGCGGGGTCAAACGCAAAAAAGTTTCACCTTTGCTGTGAGATAGTTGCAGTTTTAAGAAGCATAGATCCACAGTGAGATCAGAGACCAACTTTTCAAATTTGTGAAACTTTACAAGGATTTAAATGAACTGAACTTTTACGAATTTCTTCTGGTCTTCAACTTAAGAACTTTAAAGTATATAAGAGTTTTAGTAAATGTTTAAGAAAGGTAAAAAATAAAACGCCTTTATGAACTCTGGTATTCCATTATTTTCGAAAGGGAAACAAGGGTAATAGCTTGTGACGTAAGTTGTTACAGACAGGTCTTGAACCACCCCCACATGATCAACAACCGGCGGATACATTTGCTGTTATCGTTTTGTTATAGCTGGCGACAAAATCATATAGGACATGTATTGAACCTAAAACGAAGCACATATTGCAAGAAAAATTCTTAAATTATTTTTTATTCCATTTTGGTTTACACGGTTCCTAAGGCAATTTGCGTGTTGAAAGGGTTTAAGTTATTGCGCATGCACGAGGGTGTTGTGTTGAATGTGTCTGTTCAAAGTATTTCACAGTTGGTACTAGACGTTAGTACACTCCAGATATGCAGAAGTTTAACTTTTCCAAATGTTTAATTTGAGAACAAGTTAAAGGAACACATATAACGCTGATGCAGTCAAATCTGACAAGTGAAGAGCCTTAAAACTTTTTCAGTAATNAGTTTAGGGAACATTTCAAATTGTAGCATGCATTCAGAGACGCTTAAAATAACTTCACAGAAGTTTNACCCAGCTCAGGTAACCTCTAAACACACGCAGTGTTGTTGTCCTTGCCCAAAATGGGCAGATTTAGTTTATTCGCTTGTACTGGACTAACTGACAGGTTTAGACGCGCGCGCGGGTTTTTGTACAACTTAGCAAGTCTTCTCAAGCTCATCACATCAGAAGAAACGTGTTGATTTTGGAAATTTTTTTATATGAAAAAGAATAAAACCAATTTTCCAAGCAAAAATGTGGCAAGTGCTCTTAACAAATGAACGAAAAAGTAAAGAAAAATCCAAAAATTCCACCTGTAAACGTCATTGGTGGTCTGTTTAAGGTTTAAACAGAACCTCATTTCAAGCTTGTGGTTCTATCTGCAATAAAAGTAAATTAGATTGAGACATGAAATTCTTTCTTTTTCATTGCAATTTTCAGCCAAAATAATCAACCTTGCCCAAAATAGGCAACTTTTTTACGACAATCAGGCACATAAGGTAAACTTGCCCAAAATGGGCAAATGCTTTACAACAATTGTTGGACAATCAAATTGATCGGCACTGCTATTGACTTTCATGTCTCACATACGGCCAATCCCGTCGCCACAGGGGGTTGGGCAGGAGTGTAGTGCTAAAGAAAGAGGTGTGGGAAAGACGTTCCCTCAACAAATGAAAAGGAAGACTGCACCAAATAGTTCGAATAAAGTGAACATTCGCCTTCAAAAATTTCCACGCTTGATCTTCCTGTTTCACTGAAAACTTTTGACTAGCAGTGCGAATCTCCGTATCACTAGCACGTCTATGAGATCGCAGCCATGTTTTAATGTAATCTAGAGCAAAAAGGTGTGGGAACGCGGTCCCACGCCACTACACCCCTGGGAGTTGGTGGGCTAAGTCCCCCAAAACAATGCACCAAGCCTCCCCCAAATTGAAATATGAAAAGTATAAATTAGTGGAGTTTTGTCAATTTTTACATGTCAAGGCATCAAGAGGGAAACAAAAAACTCACTTTAACCATACCACCAAGTGATTTTCACCCGAACTCACACTAACCATAACGTTTACGAAATTTTCACCCAAACTCTCACTAATCATAACGCCGGAAGATTTTCACCCGAACTCACAATCAACCATAACATCGAGTTATTTTCACTTAGGGACCACGAGGCCACCACTCCTGTCCAGGTGGAAATTACCCGGGGTTAGTGTTCCAGGGGTGTTGGTAATCTTTGCAGAAAACTTGAAAGTGATCAATGCAGACAAGTGCTCCCCATCGTTGGCTGGTAGCACGTGAACCTCGTGTTGTTGTTTTGTTGGTGGACAGGTTCCCCAGCGTTGTCTGGTTTCAGAGGTCATGTCCTCAATAAAATGCTTTGGCCTTTTACCACAAGTGCACGCACAACAAGGAGCAAGCCTTTTTTGGCTAAGCCAAAGTTCTAGAAACTTCCCGTAGGTAAAGATAAGCACAAGGTTCATCATGTCCTCAATAAAATGTTTGACCTTTCACCACAAGTGCACACACACAGGGTGCAGGCCCTTTATGGCTCCAATTTTTTTCGTCTGACGGAGAAGGCGTCATACATTCTCCTACCTGTTTCGCAATGAAAGCGACAAGCTGAGCAGGAGCCATTCGCGCCAAATTGATCTGCGTCGTCAGTGCTTGCACTCGTGTGATCTACTCCCGTGCTGGCTTCGGTCAAAGGTGGCTTACTAATGAACCTACATGCACCAACTCCTTTTGTCCAAATTGGTCAAGGTGACCTTAGAAGGAACTTTGTGTAGAAATTTTGTTACACCACAGGTAACCGTGTGGGTCAACTTGGGCAAATTTTTGTTCCTCATCGAAAACTACAACACTTGTGCAGATTTCGATTGGACTGCCCGAAAGAGCGTCTAAAAATGCATCTACTGAAAGAACCAGCTTTCTACATGAACGTTAACTAATTTTTAACTTAAGTGGAAGAACCGTTTGCCCAAATTGGGGAGAGGTTACCTGAGCAGGACAAGTTTCACGTCTGCCTGCTGATTTACAGAAAACCCTGACGTTCCTTAGTTTTAAATCGCATGTTTTAACAAATCTGCTTTTTGTGTTTTTGGTCTAGTAGTTCACAGAAAACATTAGATTTTTAAGTGTAATTTTTTTACCGTTTCGACGTCCACTTGAACTTTTTTCCAACGGATATAGTTTTGAAAAACCGTGAACGCTGTTAGAATACTCTTGCAATCGAGAAACAAACGAAAAACGAGAGTTTATTTAGCCATAAATAAGGCTACAAGAAAAGCACATCTATGTTTTTTTGTAGAAACTAGCAACAATCGTCTGTTTTTTAGGCTGTAAATGGAACGATGGATCATCATCTTCGTGACAACGAAGGTATCGACATGGCGATAATTGCAAGTTCACCCCCTGATGCGGGAATAAACAAACATGAAGCCAAGCATGCTGGTATCTGCAAAGTTTCTGAACTTAAAAAATTTTTTAAATTGCTAATGCAGTTTGCTTTTGTAACAGAAAATCTAATTGAATTTGGTACTTCGCTGAGCTATCGTTTGGTGCAGGGTTTCTCAAACTTTTTTATTCCATCGCCCCCTTTTCACTCTCGACACGTCGTTTTCGCCCCCCAAGCCTGATAAAGGAAACACAAGGTTGTAAATTNAAATAATTTTATTTAAAGAAGAACGTATTAAATAGCTAAACCAAGCCATTAAATGGCTGAACTAAGCAATTGTATTACGACGCTAATATTACGTTCAGAGTTCTTGTGAAAATACCTCGTAATCCAGGGCTACGGAGCCGGAGCTGGGCATTTTGCCCGGAGCCGGAGTTCAAAATAAAAATCAGGTGACGGAGCTGGAGCTATGGCCATGTGAGAGCTCTGGGTCTCTTCTAAGATACTAACGGTTTTACCAAATTGACTGAAAATTAGACTTACTTTACCTACAACAGTGCTCTTTACAGCACACTAAACGCGATTGTTACGAGTTACGACACCAGACTGCAACAATTGATCTCCAAGCCTTTGATGTTTCTTTGGTTTAAATAATCGCTAAGGCTGTGACATCGTAGCTGGTAGGCTTTGTGTTGTTGGTTGAACAATGGTTCTCAAACACTGTTCTGAGAGACGCATGCAGCTCCAAGCATCCTTTGTGCAGCTTTTAGCAGTCTTTCTGTAACAGATTCTATTTGAATAACAGCTGATGATCCCTACTTTGTAGACGAAAAATATGCACTCTGTAAGAGCTCAGTGTCTGATTCGTTGCTGGGAAAGGATTCCTTTCGTTAGGCAGTGTCTTTCAGTAACACCTTTAATATTTTGTGTAACAGGCTTCGTTAGTGCAATAAAACAAAACGCGTCAATTGACATGTGGAAAAAAAATTTAGTGCGGCCCTCTAACAAAATCTTAGGTTTGGATTTGGCTCCCTTCAGCGAAATGGTTGTGAACCACTGTTGTAGAAGTAAAAAAAACATAACTACCACAGCATTTTACTTTCTGGTCAGAATAATCAAATCGAGTCTGTAGTAGTGTAGCAATCTAAAAAGAACTGAGCTATAGTGAATATAGGTATATAATAAAATGTCCACTGCTTTTGTAGCTGTGTAGTCATGCTGTTAGCAGGGCATATGATAAGATATGATACCATTTCAGATTTGAGCGTAAAATGCACGGCGCAAGCCATTGTGAAGTAGGAATTTTTCCTAAAAACCATTAGGCTTAGGCTACTAGCAAGGTTTCCCAGTTAATTGGCAAAGCTTACTGGGAAACATTACGTTAACAAGCAGTAGCCTAACATGAAAGTTATAAATAATTGGTAGCAAACTAGCAATGCTTTGCATAGCAGTACATTAGCAGGAGGGTATAAAAATCATTGTAAACAAATGTGGACTTTTCTTGAAGTTTTCATCTGTGGAAAAAATCTGTTTTCAGCACGGTAACCATCAGTCTTATTTTCTCCTAAGCTTTGCGTGTTAAATTGTGTTTTATTTTGCGTCTTCTCATAATATTTCTTTGAACAAAAGGCTTATAAACACACCTTCGCATTTGTGTTAATGCAAATGTGTACGTGTTTGAAAGGGCACATGAGAGTCGGCTATGTATTTTGCGCTCTTTGCATGGCTTTCCTGGGCAGCGCTGTTAGCTGGAATCGCCAAGGCTGCAACAGGCAAAGCATGCAACGAGGGCAAAACACCTGGTCAATTGGGACTGGTCTGCTTTTAAATGCTCTGACACAAATGTAGTTTTCCAAACCACAATTTTCTTGATGCTGGTTGTAAGAAATGACAAACGATCGTTAGGCACTGACGGCAAAACCAGCGATTGCCTTTACAGAAATGGTTTACCGTTATCTTGAGTTAACGTTTCTGCTAATGACTGTTCTCTCAATCGTCTGAATCTGTGATTGTTGTTTTTTTGCTGATTTCTTCTAGGTAGCAGCGCTGCTTGTAAAACACTACCAGATTAAATTACTCAAAAAAGTTTGGTGTATTCTCTTAGTTTTGTGCACTTGATTTAATTCAACTTTTCAATTCAAGTTGAGGCACACCAAGTCAATAAAATATTAATGTGTTCAAAATGGGACATCACATGAGAAATTCATTTAGCATTAATGAAGTTACTCCACATTTTTAATTTAAAGTTTGCCAAATGTTGTGTTCATGTTTGGAGGCTTTTGCGAGCATCACGAAAAATTTTGACGGTCTGAAAAGAAATTAATAAACAATTTTGTTTTTGCTGAGATCTTGGTGATACAGAAGAAGACCTGAACGATTCAACAGCTTTCCAGCAAAGACTGCTGAAATCAAACTTCGCTTGGTCGCGTTCTGCAGCAAGAGAGCTGCTGATCATCACCATTGTGTTCTTTGTTTGCGTGTTACCAACGGTGGTAAGTGTAAGCTATATAAATTTTTAGTGCAGTGATTCTCAACGTGGTCCAGGTTGACCACCACCTAGAATTTGTATAGTGCGGTCCAAGGAGAGTTGCATTAATCCTTGAAAAAACGTTCCTGATAAGTATAACCTTTACTGTGCAATAAATCATGAAAGACCATTTTTAGGTTCTTGTGTTTAACTGGTTGTCTATCACGGGTCAGGATAGCAAAGTGTTCCATCGGATAGTTTTTTAAAACGATGGTCCATGGACGCTTCACGTACAGAAAACAATCGCGAGTTAGGAAACGCCAATTCGCAAAAAGAATGGTTGCATCCACTATAGTGCGATTGTTGATTGGTTAATATTCATTTTCTCGCAATCCTGCAAGACCTTGGGTGAGATGAGTGAGAGAAGCAAGTTGAAACTGCGTGACAACGGTTGGTCTTGATTTTACGGGGTAACAAAAACATTGCTGCTTTTGAGGTCAACGGCTTCCGACTTGCCTGACAGACACTGTTTTCAGAAGGACCTTTTGCGAAACGGTTGTGAGTAACGTCGCAAAGGTTTTAAGGTGTTCGTGTGTTCCAGGTGGCCATAATAACCGATATCTTCCGGCAAGAGGTTTTAAGCATTCCGTTNTCCAGTGGTCTCATATCCGTCTCATCTTTGTACACCATTGTGTCGCCTTTTCTATTTATGATGCACTTCGGTGGTCTCAAAGAAGCTTTTCAGTTGATGGTCGTCAAAGCAACAAACCCTAAACGTACATTTACACGAGGTGAGTGCCAAAGGAGGGTGTTCAACGATTTCACATGCTATCAGTGTACTAGTTCACTCGAAAAAATTGGTCAAGTTACTAGGTTGCATAATGATAAAACCTTTTTCACAGTCTGCTCTGAGAAGCACGAACCACACCTCAGCACCTACACGCAGGAAGAAAAACATATCTGCTGTGTCTGACGTGAGAGATGCTTGAGCATGTGCGCTGCGCAAGCTATAGTTCTGGCTAGCGCAGTGATGGTCAAATTGTCCAAAATCCTTTCTTGACATAGGTCAATTGAAACCTTTGTTCTTTAATTTAGCACAACCATCAAAACCATCTGTAATGCTCAATGCTGAAAGTGCATTGTGAAAAGCACTGCCGTACACTTACGTCCCGATGCGTTTTTGAATAAAATACCAACGTTAATCGGACCAGCTTTTGAAATGGTTTTGAAACTGCAAAGCAGCTTTTACTGATAAACGCTTGCTGCTGAGCGCGGGTGTGGCTATAGGAACATCAACAGCCACATGCGAAGCAAGTCTCTCAATTGTGGTGAGAATACTTACAACTTCTTGTCGTCGTTGCATGACACACGACCGCAAATCTCCGCTGGTTTAGTTAGATTTTGAAAAAAATGAAACAGCATTTGTGGCAAACGAACTTATTATTTTCGAACATGAAACTATAAGTGGAAGTCACAAGTCAGCATGTTTGATGCAATCTCTTAGTTTGACATTGTGAGTGATTCCGAGCAAATTATTCTATCTATTAGGCTGTGAAAGATGTCAGCACTGCAGTTTTTGTAATAAAACAAACTCCATTCTCTTTCCTTGGACCTTTCGCATTACCGTGTTCTCGTGGTACCACAAGATGTTTTGAAAACTGCAAATTTCGATAAAACGCAGTACGCATACAAGCTGCAGTACATTGTTTTACTTCCAGTTGGTGTGAAAAACCGATCAATCTGTTTGTTTGATAGCAATCTCAAGCATTGTTTTGCCTCTTCTGAGAGTTTAGATCAGGGGTCGGCAACTTACGGCCCGCAGCAGGGTTGCGGAGTCGGAGGTAAAATGTCCAATTCCAACTCCGACCTTTCCACAATTTCTGACTCTCACTTTCGACTCTAACTCCTTTACGTAAAGTGAATGAAGTTTGGCTGTCAACAATTTTGTAGTAACTAGCACTCAGTGGAAATCGTGGTTCACAGCAAGAGTTCTCTGTTTGATGAAAATTTCAAAAGAAATTGTGCTATTTCAACAGGGATACCCAACGTAGGAGTGTGATGTAAAAAAAATCCAATTGGACTGACGGAGTCGGACAAAAAATCCGACTCCTAGTATTGTTAGGAATCCGACTCGTGACTCGGACACCGACTACACAACCCTGACCCGCAGTCCCTTTACCAAATTGTAGTAACTGTATGGCCCGCCTAGTGGCGTTGTATTTTATGAATTTGCCCTCCTTGCAACTTCTTGAATTGAATACTTGACGAGGAACGACTTATGAAAAATCGCACTGCGCAGAAGTTAATCTGATCAAAATTCCATAAATTCCCAAGATTTAACAACAGCAAAAGGAATGGAATTGTTGATGGCAAATTCGTACGGTCCGTCATACCTTACAGCAGTGGTTCCCAACCGGGGAGGAATTCCTCCCCAGGGAGGAATTTCACGAGTTCAGGGGAGGAATTTCCACTTTATAGTTAAGTTACCTATTCATTGCGCAGTAAGTGTCGTACTTCTTTTTAAGTTGACACTGGCCCTTTCAATTATTTATATCACTTTATATTTCTAAGTTATTCAGTGGACTATCACGCGTTTTTCTTGACAAACTTTAATGCCGTTATTTGACAACAAATAGTTC
>JGI24159J19872_10011849_pt1 | contig 11412 bp, 6 predicted proteins | sample Ectturendosymbi4_FD_19872 | JGI IMG/M metagenome (IMG submission 19872) | reverse complement strand
AATTCAATGCAAAATTAGGCGCGATCGACCAACTGGGACTCGGCGATCGACCGGTCGATCGCGATCGACGTGTTGGCCACCCCTGCTATAGGCCAAGGGCCAACGTACCTTGACACGTGCTCCACACTGTTTTGGGTAGACTCTCTTAAAAGGTCAACATCAGTGTAGCTTGTTGCATGATTGCGTTAGCGATTGAACAAAGATTGAAAATGGACTTTCTTTAATGCTGATTTGAATGTAAAGCGTCATGCACAACAGATAAATGGAATTGGCATGCGCATATAAAATATTTCATTGTTCCGTGCTGGAGACATTGGTAAAAAGGCAACATTACTTGCAACGTTGCAAGTTCTGTGTTGCAGTTCAATTCATTTAAATTATATAAAATGTCCGCAAACTTATGGCATGAAAAAATAGGCACGTTAGCCTATGAGGTCACAACAATGCAAGTAGAAATTGCTAGAAACTTGAGGGTAGAAATTGTAGAAAATGAAAATGAGCCATGCCATTCGGCAATTAAAGTACTGTGGAAACAGATGGTGCAGGAACACTTTGCTGTAACACTTTGGTAAACACACAGGATGTGTTCAAACTGAATGTGGTGTTTCTCGAAAAACATAAATCAACGCCTGTATCGTGCAATGAGCCGTTGTCATCTATTTCGTAATAAGCTGCAAATCGAAACCACGCAATTGAAAAGCACGATGACAATCGACTGTGCTGACTGGTTTTTATCAGAAAATTTATTACGTGAACAAGCGATTGACACAAATCGGTGACCTACACCAAATGTGGCGAAAATCTAAATTGAAATAAACTTTTTTCGAAAAACTAGAATTGCAAATTCAATGCCATACAATACAGAGCCGTAATTAGCTGAAATTTTCGTGGGGGAGCAAAACGATTGTAACTGGTTTAGTTGTTGTTGTACCTAACAACCAAAAACTTTATTGGCGCTTTCACAATGTCCTTGAAATTATAGTGGAGGGCTATTGCCCGGTTGCCCCTTCTGGTTGCGATGTGTTGAGTCTTAGCGTTTCTGTACTCCTGTGATTTGGACCATGCGTCTGAGGAAAATGAACAAATAAACAAATAAAATACAAAAACCTTAGGCAGTAGGAGAAAATTTAGCACTTAAATTAACAAATTATTTTAGAAGTATTTGCATGAAAAGCTGAAAACTTTGCAGATGCCACATACTGTGTGAAAAATTTACGTGCAGCCTTTCCTTGCAAAGTGCCAACCTTGATCAGAAATGCATAAACACAGCGGTAGTTCCTCATTAAGTCTGTCCCGAAGGTAAATTGTAAATTTTATTTTATTTATTTTCGTTGTTGACTCCGGCTCGTGGTCCATAATATATCACAAAGGCATGGGCGTCCGCATAAATTTTTCCAGGGGGAGGGGGCAACCTCGACATTTTGCTTATCCTGTTCAGGTTGCTGACGATGCAATGCAAATGTGCGTTCACAAAAGGCTTTGCCCTTTCTGCACCAAAACGAAATTGTGCCGTGTTACGAGTTACGACAACAGTCGCAAAAATCGCGCTTAGTTGGCGCAGCAATTCTCCTTTTTCATTCGTGCTTCTTTTCACGCAGTACAAAACTACGAAGCTTACCGCTGTCAGCAGTCACTGTGTCGCAGCTTTTTCTGCCAAAGATGTCTGCGTTCAACAATCACATATGTGCCAAAACGCCTACTACCGTAACTTGAAGAGAACCTGTGAAGATTTGTTGCCATATTGTTACGCAATAAAGGCTAACAATCGAACAATCCGCTCACAAGTTCTGTAACTAGGGTTGCCCGATTGACTTTTTGACGGTTCTTAGACCAAATATCTAAGGGGGTCAAACGCTGTTTTCCCCCTCGAGGACGCCCATGGCTACATATTCACTTGGGCTTCTTTTCACACAGCGCCAAATTGTGTGGCTTGCCGCTATCAGCAGCCAATCACTGCCTTGCCGGATTACCTGCCACAATCTCTGCGTTCAAAAGCAGTGCTGCCCATGGCTGCGGAGCTCTTGTAAAAATGAAATGGCTCCGGCTCCGGAGCTGTGTTTTTTTATAGCATGCTCCGGCTCCGTTCTGGCTGTGCTTTGTTAATACACTTTAGCAAATTCGGTATTCCTAGTGTCCTTCTTGTAGCAAGTGAGTGTGTTATTCCAACATATTTTGAACTAATTTTGAACACTGCTACCACTACCAGGCCTGCGTAGTCGGAAGGAGTTTGGTCTAAAGTAGTCGGAGTGAGTAAAAATTCTTTTAAAAAATCCGACTCCAGGCTGATCCTCTACTCGCCGATTGTGACTGTTTGTGCCACAAAAAAAGTGCGTAAGCGTCACACTTTGCGTTTCTTTAGTCTCACAAAATGCGCAAACATGCGCTGGTGTTGACTGACTTGTCCACACCACACTCGGCAGTAATTCCACAATCTGATGTGACTGGAATAAGTCCCAACTTGAAATATAAACGCATGGGACCTTAATCCCTGGCAGAACAGAGCCTCGAATTTCGCCGCGGCGACCTATTTCGATCAAAGTAATTAGTCGCGCAGCATGAGCGAATCATGGCAACTGTCAGTGGGCGAATGATAATCTGATTTTTAGTCCTCGGTCATGTTGCTGCTTGTAAAGCGTTGCACGATTGAATCTAATTAGCTAACGGTAACACAGTCACTTACCTTCGTCCTCTACAGTCTACACAATAGCAGCGCGGCAGAAATCAGTTAACGAAGTTCGCGTGACGAAAGGAGTTGGAATAGACTCTTATAATTGCTTGACGTAACAGAGGTAAACAACGGACGAGTCAAGTTTTGAGTTGGTTGGTAGGCTCAATTGCTTCAGCTTTTTGTTACGATAGTTACAGAATATTCAAATAACTTCACAGGAGCATCCATTTGGAACGGTATCATCATGAAAGCCTAGTGCGTTTTGCGACAGTGTCGCGTAGCCGATGTGTGGAGACTGCAGACCAGGAGAATGCACTTCTCCATTTTTCTTGTTTATTCAAATTCTGGACACACACCGATATCAATAACATCGGTTACAAAACTCACAGAGGAGATCTGCTTTAACCAATTACTATCGGCGTTCGGCAATGACTTTAATTGTGGCTATTTTAGACAACAGCTTTCTTTTCTGTGAAAATGATTAAGATATTTTTTGCAAAAGTGAGAGATATATTTTGCAAAGGTGAGAGATAAACGGCATGTACATCGTTTCAAAACAAGTTTCAGTGTTCTTGGAAAGCGCACGTAGGGTCCATGAAATCATGTGAAACGAATTGTCACTTCAAGTAATGCGATCGCCAGTGTTTTTAAAGCCATTTTTGGGTGTCAAAATGACACCCTAAATTCTGAAAGCCTAGATATGGTTTTGCCTTGTATTGAAGTAAAACGATTTGAGGAAACCATGTTTTCCTGCACGTGGCTATTCCGACAGACGGCTGCAATGTTATAGGCCGACGCAATCTTCTGGCGCAGAAGTTGGAAGCGAAAATTATGTTTGGTATCTGTGCACTGCCATGCGCACCGCCTCGCTTCGGCCTCTCTATACTGCCGCAGATTGGTACAGTATAGTCTACGAAACTGCGAAAGCACTGTAATGCAATTGTGGAAGTGTTTTACTGTTTCACCGTTGCGATCGGTTTGCCTGGTGATGCATCAGACTACAAGGAAGACAAAAGGTTGGCAGTTGCAGCGTGCATGCAAAACAAGGTGGTTGTCGAGTGAGGCAACAGTGAGAGCTAGGAGTAAGATTTTGGCTCTTTGGGCCGCACTGAAGCAGCTGTCAGAAGTTAGGAATGATGAAATGTACGTTGTTTTACTGCGACTTATGAAAACAAAAAATTTCAACATGGTGCCTTCCTTTTGTCAACATTGGCACCTCGCCTGGCAGAACTAAGCAAATTTTTCAGCCGGGATGTTTTGACTTTGCACAGATGAAAGCGTCCGTAGAACTGTGCATCAATAGGCTCTCTGATGCTGCTGCTAAATCCAAGCTTAAAGCCAATTTTGAAAAGTTTGATAGTGAATTAGGGAACCTGGAATGCTGGATGGTGTGGCTGACTCGTGTGTGTCAAGTGGCACGGGGTTTGGAAGGTTGACGAAAGTTTAGCAAATTGATCTTCCCCTTCCCGAAAAGGAGTGAATCAACCAACTACCGGGGCATCTCTTTGCAAGCCTCCCGGGAAGAGTGTACGCCAAGATGCCGCGAAAATAGTTGAACCAAAGCTGGGTGATACCCAATGCGGTTTTTGTCGCGGCTATAGCAGTGCAGAACAAATTTCTACTCTCCGGCAAATTTTCGAGAAATATTGGGAGCATGCCACTGACTTACAGGCTACACCTGTTTTGTTGACCTCGGGAAAGTATATGGCCGGATTCCTCGCGAAAAGCTTCTGGGGGTGTTGTGGCAGTACGGTGTTGACTTGCTGGCCGTCAAGTAGCTGTATTCTTGCTCAGAAAATTGTGTCCCTTTTCCGCGGAGTTAACTCACAACCATTCAGCGATGATGTTGGACTCCTACAATGGTGTGTCCTGTCTCCACTCTTCTTTATAGTCTATACCAGGTTTCTCCACAGTCCACACTACAGCCCGCGGGCCAAATTCGACCTGCGACGCCATTTCACCCGGCTGCAAAACACATTTTGCCAATAATGAAAATATAATATATTTACGAAAACTGTGTTGCTTTGGTAGAATGTATCATCCTGAAAAAATCACATTACGCAGGATATCCGGCCCTACAACTGTTATTGCAACAGCTTATGTGGTCTCTCCCAGAAAATTTGAAGATCCCTGGTCTGTATGAAGTGGATAGACAGTCACAGACGCGTCGATAAGAGTGTCACTGTTGAGGACTGCAGGATGAAGCGTTTGCTTTTTGCGGACGAATTGGTGTAGCATGCTTGGATCTTCTCGGCAGGGTCTTCAGCACGGATTTGATCAGTTTTATGCTGCGTGCGACCAAGCAGGAACAAAAAACAGCACTAAAAAGATTGAGGTATTATGTCTCTTAAGACGACCAAGGCAGTGTTTTCTGCAAGTGAGCGGAAATACAGGTGGAGACGTTCAAGTACCTTGGGGTGGTATTCACGAGTGACGAAAGTCGGAACAAAGAGATTGATACACGGATTGGCAATGCAAACGCAGTTCTGCGTGAGCTTTATTGCTCCGTGGTGACGGAAGGGGAGCTTTCAAAGAACGCAAAGCTTTCAGTTTTTAAACCGGTCTTTGCTCCGATCCTCACCTGTGGTCATGAATCTTAGGTGACGACTGAAAGAATACTGTCAAAAGAACAAACAGCAGAGATGGGACATTTGCAAAGAGTTCTCAGTGTGACACTTCGTAACAGAGCACAGGTATGAAATCCGTAAAGCCCTGGATGTCAAGCCTCTTCTCTGAATCGAGAGATTCCAGCTATGTCAGTTCAGCTATATATCCAGATTTTTCCAGGAAAGAATGGCGAATTGAGTTCTTCAAGCTACAGTACACCCACGAGAAAGCGGCCAAGAGGTCGCCCATGGACCAGGTGGAGTGACTACAACTCCAACTTTGCTTAGTCCCGTCTTGATGTAGAGCCAGCAGAACTATCTGAGATTGCTGTTGATCGTGAGGTATTTGGGGTCCTCCTAGGACTGCTGGCCCGCGACTCTCCCCAAAGGAAAAGCGGGCACGAAAAGGAGTATGTGAATGAGTGTGTAGGCTTACATTCAACCTTTCTATTCAGTTTGTTTGCCAAAAGTGAATGTCGTATTCAAATAATTCAGCATATTTGGAGGGAAACTTGCGTTTTTGTGAAAATGAAAACTATCAGACATAGAAGGGAAAATGGTGTCGACACCCTAAAGCTTCACCACGACACCCTTTTAAAAAAACTCAAAAAAACACTGCAATCGCGATGGCGCAGCGCTGAAACTAACCTTAATCTCACTAACAGCTAGTCAGCTACTACTGACCTGTGTAAACAATCCCGATGCCATTCCCATGTGCGATCGGCATGCGGGCAAGCGTGTCGGCTAGCCAGTTGTATACATCACTGAGTGATATTGTTTAGTCTTAATTCATAATTGACGATAGTAAGGTGCTGTGAGCCAGTTCAGAGAGCCTCGGATGATGCATCTCAGAAAGGGTCCGGAGCCGGAGCTGCTAAATTAACCATCAGCTCCGGCTCCGGCCAAATTTAAAAAACAGCTCCAGCTCCGGCTTCAGCTAAATTTTAAAAACGGTTAGGTGACTTTTCATCACGCGTCATTTCATCACGCGACAATTAATCACTGACATTTAATCACTAGATAGCTAACCACGCAGACAATTAATCACTTACCTGGTTGGTGACATTTAATCACGTGACAATTAATCACTGACATTTTAATCATTGGATAGTTTGTTAAGTGATGACACCGAAAAAATGCATGTTGTCAGCTAGTATCAAAAAATGTCAGCTAGCATAAAAAAAACTTCAGTAATGTCGGATGAAGGAACGATATCTAAAGCAGGTAAGCAGCGAAGAGCTAATCTTAGTGTGTCAATCCTTTCGTGTTTTTTTTCATACCAATTTCGTTAACTTTTCGCATATCACTTTGTGTCAAATGAAAATAGCAACCCGTAACACTTGGAAATGCTGATCTAATAGCATTTATCGCTACACCCTCGAAAGTTAGTAGTATTCTCTCAGGAGAAGCCAAAATAATCATTCTTATTGCTTCATTCAACATGCGATCATACACAACTTGAATCTTATTCCGTACAAGGCAGTAAATGGCGACAGGATTTATGCCACGAGCGAGTTCGAAATGTATTGTATACAATTGAAAAAAGGTGTATTGTGTACAAATGTGCGTGTTGATCTGTCTGGTGATAAAGAGTCTAAGTGATTAAATGTCTGGATGTTTAACAGTCTGTGTGATTAACTGTAGTGATGTCAGTGATTAATTGTCGCGCGATGAAATGACGCGTGATGAAATGTCTGTACACCTTAAAAACAGCTCCTACTCCACTGAAAATGACCGGCTCCGGCGGCTCCGCAGACCTGGTGCTGCCACAGGCTTTTCTGCAAAAATCACTAGATTCACAAAAAAAATCACTAGATCTGAGAAAGCTTCACTTGATTTAAAATTTTTGCGTCGGAGTTTGCAGTTTGGCTTGAAATAATTTAGTCATTTACTTTATAGCCCAAAAACCTTTGCATCATTTGCAAGTTCGTTAAAATAGATCATGCTGAAGCCTGGATAATGTCATACCAACAATCATCAGGAGCTGAAAACAACACCACACACGGAGTATTTAAGACCAATCAACCTATAACATTCATTTGATTATTGCTTCTGCAGCGTTCCTGCAACGAAATGAAAATGCTGTCATGGCCAATATTGCACCAATAACAGTGCGGAAGTGAAAACGATTGGAAGCTCAAATTAGAAACACTTGTTTGATCTGTTGGTGCAAATTTTCAAACAACCATTCACGTAATCCATTGTTTACGGATTGAAAACGTCTGAAGAGTTAGAAAAAGGAGAGCCGATTTTTTTCAAACACATACTTTGCAAAAAATCACTAGATTGCACTGAAAAATCACTAGATCACTACGCCAGTCTAAAAATCACTAAGCGTGTCACCAGTGTTCAAAAGCAACATACAGTAAAACGCCTACTATCGTTACTTGAAGCGAAACCTTTGAATATTTGTTGCCATGTTTTTGTTACGTAATAAAGATCAACACAAGAAAAATTCGCTCCCAAGTCTGGCCACGCAAAGGAGTGGCACGAGTGAACTGTAAGCTCACTACTGCATGACACCAGAACATAACCTGGCTGTTGCGCAGTGTGGATGCCATACCGGCAAATAAAGTGGCATTGCAAAAATTAATTAATTGATCGGAATTGATCTACTAACTTCCTGAGCTAACTTCACGGTTGCCCATCCCCGGGTTACGTGCGGGTGAAAGGTCACATCGTTGAAATGAATCACATAAATAATATTTCTGATGAAGGCATCAAATGTCGTGACGAAACAGTAAAACTTGATGCTGGCGATCACTTCGAACGCGAAAGTTGCTACGGGTTCTTGTAGACCAGGGCTGGGGGAAATATTTACCGCCACATGCTGCACGAACTGCGGAATATCACAGTTGGGCTGCAAAGCAAATAAATTGTTCTTTTGTCTTGTGGTGAAAATGCAACAAATTACACAAAGTTTTTTTAGTTTAATACACCATAAAGGAAAACCATGACAGTTTCTCTCTCTGACTTATTCACTACCCAGGTCATAGGCGTTGGGTCCAAAAAACCTGGGGGCCTATAGAGCTTCCGCGAAAAAGTATCTTCTTGCCCCAAAGGTAAATTTAAAAAAATATACGATTAACCTCTCTAAGTAATAAAAAGACACATCTAATGCAATTTTAATCCCATTAATATTAGAAGAGTTCAATTTCGCCTAATTATTACTTACAAAACCAAAGATTATGATAATGCAGCAAACGTTCACAAAAATTTATTTTGTGTTTAAAATTATTTTTTTCCGAAAGCGGAATAGTTGTGGGCTGCAGCCTTCAGTCCCCCGCGTCCTGCGCCTATGTCCTAGCTTTCTGCTTATCGTGAAGTTTTGACGTTATGTTTTTTGATTGATTTATTTATTGTTTCGTATGACTCAGTTAATGAAGAGAAACAATAAAAAAAGCCATCATGCAAAAAAGTAGTCAATTGTCAATGGAAATTAGAAAAGTGAAAACACAATAGTAAGAGAATTGATCAATGTTAACAAAGATTGTCATTGTGTCACTGTCACATTGGATTGGTGAAATACCCTGGCGGTCATCTACAGGGTGGTCTAAAAGTCCACACCCACAAACATATCTAAAGCCTCCACTACATCTGTATGCTGTCCTTCATTTTCACTGCATAATATTACGCGACGTCATGTTCCATGCAGGGTTTTTTTAAGGCGTTTTATGAGCTCAAAACGTACCCATAAATTTCCTGTGCGGACCCATAAAATTGGTACTTTCACATTAAATCTGGACAACTGCGAAAAGTTTTAGCTGAGTGGAATTGTTGCTTCAATTAACGTCTAAAACCGATTCGTCTCACACCAAATAAGTGCAGTTCAGACAGTAACCTCGCTAATCTTCTCTGAAATCCCATACAAAGAAACAATTTATAATTTGACAGGTTATACGAGATAAACAATTACGTTACCTAGGTTTTATTAAGGAAAATGTCAGGTACCCAGGATGGACCTGTGCGGACCCGATTTCTCTGATTCTAAGGACCCGATTTTCTCTGATTCATAGGGATCCGAATCGGGCCCCTAAAACACCTTAAAAAAACTGACGTTACGTAATAATTAACGCTTTGAATGCCACTGAATCTGGCGCTTTTAGCAAGCCAAGTCTTTTCCACGGTGTCAAACGTTTTCAGCAAGCCAAGCCTTTTCCAGATTTTATTCATTTACTTTCTTGTGTGGGTATTTTCAGCTGATAAATGTCACAGCATAAATGTAAAGCTAGCCATCCAAGAATAAAGTGGTACTTTTGTAGTAACCTAAACAAAATTTTCTTGCTGTTAGCCAGCCAGAAAGTGTAAATGCCAGCAGCAATGAATGCAAAGGTTCTGTCGATTCTGNTGTGCAGGGAGTACAGCATTCAACTGTTAGAATCTCAAAAGCATCGTCAGTTTCAGCTGANAGTCAGTCATAAGCATCTAACAATCAGACTTTTCAATCANATTAAGCTGAAAGGTTTTGATGAATCTCCACAAATGAATGTGTTCCGCATGCTGAATGATATATTTGCTATGCTGAAAGCATCCAGCAGTTACCACCGAGCACCGACTGAGGAAAGAATGGTAATATTCACACCTCAGAGCCTGCCAGGCCTCTACGCCCAAACTGCCTGGATAATCATCTCAGCTCTGATTAACTCCAAAAAGCCAATAGCTTGGAAAAAACTCAATGCATTTCACTATTTCATGCTATTCATCAGGATCGCATTTCAGATAAAGTTAACATGGTAGTTGAGTGCCTACATCTGATTTGTTGGGTTTTGAAAGAGATAGTGAATCGAAAAGTAACTTCCTTGCAAACCTTGATAGACCGCATTGGCCATAATGATCGGCTCTGCGACCTAGGCCCGTAGCCACGGGGGGGCTTTCGGGGCAGTGCCCCCCAAATGATTCAAACTGGAAAAATTAATCAATTGTACAAATGCTTGTTTTCAATCTGTTTAATCTTTACCCCAACTCGCAACATAACCGCACGATGCGTTAAAAAGTAACCTCAATTTTACAAAATAAATTGTATTAAAGAATGTCCACACTGGCAACACTTTCGATTTGTGACGTCACAGTCACTGGAGACAGTCTTTCGAAACCATTTCTGCAGTCCTCTCTGTTAGCGTGAACGCCATGGCACTAGCAAGCCGGCTATGGTAATATTATAATATAAAGACTTAGCCAGCGTTCCCTCTAAGAAAATTTGAGCAAATGTTGGTTTTAGTGAGCATGAACATGAATATAGTTGAGTTGCCAGAATTCTAAATGAATTACAAATTTATTGAATTATTGGAATTTAGGATAAGCATGAAGTCTTATGAAAATACGAAAGTAGGGCCTACATATTTATTTCAAATAGCTTCTCACTGTTTTCTTGCTTTTCCAACGTTTTGGAATGTTGCAAGTGTACGAGAATCAGATTTCACTGCGCAAATGATTTGGTGGTACTGCGCAGTTGAGCATCTTAGAGGGAACATTGGACTGGTGTTAGGCTTGCTTGTAGTCAAACAGAACTTGTAATAGGCAAACCAAACCCAGTAGGATAATGTAGGGGAAATGTGGGGCCACTGGGACACTTTGACAAATTTAAACCTGGAAAAACAGCACCTTCCTGTGATTACTTTTTTCTCATTTTCACATTGTGGAACCAACATCTTGGTTAGATGTTTCACATGTGTTTTCGTCGCAGACAACAATTGCAGTGACGTTTGAATGGGAAAAAACTAGTTTTATTGATTTTTAGTAGAAAAAGTGAGGTCAGTGTCGTTTCAGTTTTGACTGGTAGCAAAGAGGTTAAAATGAAAGTCGCATGTTTTCGGGACACGTATGACTACGGCAGATTGCACAGGGCGGATTATGATGTAATCACTTGATGAACTTGCAAATGATCAGTCAATATTTTCCAAATGGCTGCCTGCGGACCTTTGGGAAAAAATAGGTTGGGGACCTTTGGGACACCTACTTCACATCCTGGACGACCCATTTTAATATACAAAGCTGCTGAATTAACTGCGAAGGCCTTTGCAAGGTCATTTACAATTGAAAAAAGTTTTTCCTCATTCAGAGCCACTTCCCTTCTTAACCCAGATATGATCACACATGATATGTTCTTCCATTCAGTCGCGACTGAAATTCTACAACAGC
>JGI24159J19872_10011845_pt1 | contig 11416 bp, 15 predicted proteins | sample Ectturendosymbi4_FD_19872 | JGI IMG/M metagenome (IMG submission 19872) | reverse complement strand
TCCGCATAAATTTGAGAAATGTGCGTCGGACGGAACTTTGACCCAATCCTGATCCATACGAAATCCGGATCCTTACGAAATCTGGGTACAAAACGGAGCTGTAGTATCTTTGTTCCCTACAGCAAGTGAAAATGGAAGGCAATCAGCGCAATTACTTGTTGTCACAAATCACTTTAGCGGCGATTGATGGATCAAACGCCGTTTCTGAAAATACAGTTTTTTTAGAGGAAAATGTTAGGTACCCGGTATGGACCTGTAGGGACCCGATTTCTTTAATTCTAGGGGCCTGGTGGTAATTTTCTCTGATTCCAGGGACCCGATTTTCCATTCTAGGGGGCCGAATCGGGTTCCTAAAACACCTTAAAAAAACTGGAAAATGTAACAGAAACAACTAAGCGCACAGCTAAACTACCATTCTGCCAGACACAGCAACAGTAAGCAATCAGACCGCACTTCAACGCTTGAAAGCGCGCAACTGCGATTTACTGCCAGTTCAGCTGTTAACAACAGAAAGGCGCTTACTTGCGACTATTCTCAGGTAAATGAGCACGAACTCGAAGACACAGCAGTAAACGTGCACTGAATTTACTCAGCGAGACGTACAAACGAAATGTGATAAAAATACATTACACACCAAGTGATGTGAAATCCACAGCTCAGACCTTTGGTCTTTTCGGTAACCAAACACTCTGACTCAGTTAGCAGAATTTGGTCTATTCACGACAGAGTCGAAACGTCCTAACTCGAAAATTGGATTGGGCTGTGGTTATTACCGCGCGTTAAGCGAGGCGGAATAGAAGAACAGGTGATCTCAGCGCGTGACTGCGCAAACCGTCAAAAAACAGTCAAGAACCCTGCTGGGGGGGCCACAGGAACTGTATCTGCCAGGAAATGCCGCGGTATCTGTTTAGATGCTGTCAATTAATGTTAGACTCCAAGCAGCATTGGTAAATCAAATCCTATGAACCTAGAAAGCTGCACACATTAGAAAATTTATTATAATTGGTCACTGGATGAACACAGCTTGCAGCCATTAAACAGAGCGAGGGCAGAAGTCGGTGCGCGCCATTTCACTGTGTAGTAGTAAATGATAGTTGATCTGAACTGGCTAATTTACTAGTGGCGTACCACAGGTCTCCACATTAGGGCCTCTTCTGTTCCTGTTGTATGTAAATGATTTCCCACATGTCTCTAATTTTAAAACTATTCTCTTTGCTGATGATATTGTTCTTTCGGTATCAGCGAACTAGTTGTATGAACTAACAACAAAAATAAATCAGGAACTTGAAAGTGTGCACAACTGGCTGAACTGCAATAAATTACCTTTAACTTGCAGTAAAACTTAGTACATGCTATTTACAAACCAAAAAAATCTATTGACACAAATTTCAATGTTCAAATTAACAACCATCAGCTTGCAAAAACTTGATGTGTCGAGTACCTTAGAGTTATAATTGATGAGAAATTCATCTGGAAACCTCATAACTCTGGAAAGCAAGATTGTAAAGCGTCTGGTATAATTTGCAAACTAAGGCACTATAGCCCATGCAGATCCTTGAAAACATTATAGCTTACTGTATTCACATCTTCGATATGCCATCACCAACTGGGGATCATCATCTTTTACTTCACTTGACATCTTCAATATAACGCACAACAATTTAGTAAGAATTATGACATTAAGCATAAGCAAATTCAACTGTAACGTCGGAAAATTGTGCAAATACTTAATATAGACGGAATCATTAAACTGCAAATCGGGAAATTTGTATAAAATAAATTTTAGATTGGTTCCCAAACAATTTATTGAACTTTTTACAAACATTGAAGATATTCATTCTTATCATACAAGAGAACAGTCAAGTGTATTGAACATGCCATTCCTCAGACTAGACTCAAATTAGCTCAAAAGTCAATTACATACACAGGAATACGGATATGGTCTTCCATAGATCCACCAATTCCTTCAATACCAATTTATCACCCATTTGTTACTTAATTGAAACGTAAACTTCGAGAAGAGCAATGATGTACGTGCTCATGCGGTGCCTCTTACATCGGGCAAACGCAACGCAATTTAATAAATCGTAAAGAAGAGCATCGAACGTCACTAAGCTCTTCAATATGCAGACACTTGTAAGCCAACCCAGATCATCGGGTTGACTTTCAAACCCCGAGGTCATTGGCAGTGACAACAACTGGCGGCTGCAGATTCTTGAATCTTTGTCGATTCAAGAACACAAACCAGAGCTGAGTGCAAACATCCCGTCGATGCCTCTATATATTTTTGACTTGTAACAAGAGCTCCGTGCCTAACTCGTGACGTAACGCACCATCGGCGAGTATTCAGCTGAGTCATGTGACTACCTATGCTTCGCGCGACTGTACGTCACTACAGTGACAGCCTTTCGCGTTTTTCACTTTCACAGCGCTTTTCTCCTGGCTGACCATAAGAACTTGCAGCATGATCACTGCAGTTCCATCTGCAATGCACTGATGATGGTAACAGGAATTATCGAAACGTTTGCAATATGTCGTTTGTGTCGTTTTCATTGGCCTTGATTTTGATTATAAAGCAATGATATCATCACTGAAAACCAGCAAAGCGAATGTAATGATTACTTCCAAAAAACTGCAACTAAATGATTTTGTATTATGAAAGGGCAGATGTTGTTTTCAGGATATGCTCTGGCAGTGCACGACGTGTTACATTTAGTAATGAAATTACATTACTTAGCCTGGACCTTCTCTTCACTAAAAAGCACTATTTAGTCTAGACACGTTTTCCTCACCGTTCATCACCAGGGCATCTGACTAGAAAACCGTAGGGTTATTTCCTATGTCCAGGGAACAAAATAAAGGGTGTTATTAAAATAAAGGAAAATAAAGGCTTGTTTTCTTTCCAAAACTTAACCATGTGGTGCGCGATTTGATGTATGTTGTTTGTTTGTACTTGTTCCCGAATAAACTGATACTGATACTGATGTGATTTATTTCCATATGAATTAATTTTAATTATATAAGAGCTGAAGATACATACTCTGTAGGCGAAAACGGGCCATACATACCCTGCAAACACCATAGTGTCTGCTTCATCTCTGTCACTGGATATCTTTCGATAGATGCTGTTATGAAATACTTCGATATATTTCGGAGCATTACATGGTTTAGGGTTCTAGGACTACAGCCACCCGCACAACTTCCACCTAGGCCAGTAGCCACCGCGGAGCTGCCGCCTAAGGCGTATTGAGTTCTTCTCGTTTATTGTCATTAAAACCATTTGAACTTCACGGTTTAGTGTACAACAGTTTTTTCATCCGCTTTCCACTTTAAAGAAATGTAACTTCAACTTCAATAGTTTTGGTGGAGAATGTCGTGTCGGTGTCGTTACATCTTCATAAAACATTCTTAAGTCAGTCCAAAAATTTTATAGGCCTTCTCGAATTTTTCACAGCAAACTCTCGTATACACATTATCGCATCGTATTTATTTCACGCACTCATTAGACGGGTTATTTTCTTCCGTTCATTTTAAGTTCTGTGCATTCTTTTACTTCAGCTTCCGATCTGTGAGTTTCATGACATCAACTCACTTTTGCTGCACTGACGCAAAGATATCGTAACAACCAGAGGTTCTCAGGCGCTCTTCCGCGAGAAGTCCTTTACGTGCCGCAACGCGATATACCAAACTGAATTTGATAGCGTGTATGTGATGCGTAAAACGCAATATCCTTGGTGGGTGTTGTCCGGGTGGCACAGGGTGTGGTGCTAGAAAAAGAAGTGTGCAAACAAATCTGAAAAAACTAGCCATCTTTAACACCGTCTCAAACTCATTTTTAAATTAGTTTTCAACAAGGTATTCACTTTCATTGCACTGCAAACAAATACATGAAAAAAGTGTCGGAATGTGTTCCCGCCCCACTCCACCCCTGGGGTAACAGCTGTCCCAGGTGGCAATTGTTCCGCTGCTGGGTTATATTTTCGCTGAGACATTTGGGTCATTTGTCTCGCAGTTGTATTAAAACTCGCCGTATCAGTGTTCATTAAGCTATATTTTCAGACATTCTGACCGAAATGACCTAATTTTTTTCGGCTATTTCAAAAACATTTCCGTCTATGACCGAAAAAAAAGCAGGTTCGGTGGCTGTAGTCCGGATAGCATGGTTTAGTCATGAGTGCCTGGCTTGCGGTTCTTGCAAGGTAGGCTGATATGTCCTGAGGTTTAAGGAGTGATGTTCAATATCTGGGTTTGCATATAGATACCCTAAGGTAATATTGATGAGTGACATTGCATTTTTTGCTTATTTGCGTTTTTTACGTTTTTGTGCAAAGCTGCTGTCCATTATTGAAAAGATTAAAAATTATTGAAAAGATTAAAAAAAAGGTTTTCATATAGCTGCTCGAGTCCATTGAAAATGTCTTATGTGCGACTTTGTTTCAGCCCACAAGCCACTTAGCATTCGCAAATCACAAACATATTTGTGTTTTTGTGTTGCAGAGACAGCACGTGTGGAGTGTGCTGCTGCCATAAACAATAGTAGCAAATAAAACTTTTTTCTTTATTCTAGCAGATATCTACTGGGCTAACACAGTCGTTGTTAAAGTGAACTCCCGTAGTCTTAAAAAAAAAAACTTTTAAAAGTCATTACGTTTTTAATTAAAATCCTGTGCGAACCCTCTGCTGGTGATCGCTGAGCAGTCAGGCGGAACTGCTCGGTACGAACGAGATCAGTAATTACTTGTTTGGTTTTTATACAAACAGCTTCCATTTTTTCCAGGCTAAAGATGACTACGACAACTTTCGGCAAAGCTGCAAAAGAAAACAGAACTTCTCATTTCTGCAGTATCCTTTTCTCCTTAACACTTTCACTAAAACTGCCTATTTCTTCCACGACGACCGCGTTCGCTCTAGCGAAAACAGACGAGCATCAGAATCGAGTGACGTCGAAGACTCCGAGACCGATATACGTTTGGTGCTCAAAGTACAAAGAAACGATATCGTCGGGGACACCTTCGCCCAGGTGCTTGGTTGGAAATCGAGCTTTGGTTCGCTTTCTATTCTTGGTGTCGATTAAATCTCTGTTCGTTTAGTTTGAATTTCGAATTTGCCTTTGAAGCAAAAGCTTTCTTTCAATGGAGGCCACGTCGAAACTTTTTCTGCATCAGAAGCAATGTTAAGGAAAGTGAAAAGCTCTTAGCTTCATGTAATGGAACTCGACCTGCTCCATCCTTATGTTGTGCGCTTTAGGCGAGACATGTTGGTGACTTCTTATTTTCAAGATTCGACCCAGAATAAGTTTAACCACCGACCTACATGTTCAGTTGGTTTTTATCGATGCCTGACAAGTGAGCCGGTCATGAAACATTAGCATGGCGCAATAAAGCGTTTGTGTGATCGCAGTCCTTGCAAAAAGTGAAAACAAAAAACTAATAATTTTAATCAATAATGTTTTTTCCAACAATCTTTCGATTGCTAGTTCAGTAAGCGAACTCGCACTCTTTCTGCGAAACAATTACACATTAGGTTCTGCGCACCGGCGTTAGCCGCTTCTGAAGTAGATGCTGCATTTTGTAGCTGGAATCAACCATTGATAATGGCAGCGGTTTCGCAAAGCGACTCTTTGTCGAATTCGACGGAGAAGAAGGCGCTGATGATGGAGGTCTCACCCAAGAATTTTTCGGAGTCCTTGTACAGCGATTATTTGACCCGGATAATGGTACGCTTCTTTGCTTATCTCACATATTTGTGCCTTGATGTCGCATTGGGATGGTAATTTTGCGTAAACAAGGCTCTTAACAGTCACACCACTGAAGTCGTCTTTTTTCTGCGTATCACTTGCTGTTGAAAGGATGCACTTTGCACTTTTGATGGTAATAAGTCCGCCAAGCTTTCTTACTTTATGGAATAGAACAAGTTGTAGAGCAGGGGTGTGCGACATTTTTTGTCGGTGAGCCATATAACCAACTTCAGACATCTAGCTGGGCCACACGAAAAATTTAGTTTTTTAACATAATTAGGATTTTCGTGCATGATGTGGAAAAATCAGAGTGTTGGCAAGGGCCACACTAAATGGCTTGGCGGGCCGGGTTGTGGCCCGCGGGCCGCCTGTTGCACTCCCCTGTTGTAGAGCAACCTTTTCCAGCGTAGTTTCACGCTTGCCATTGTTGCTAAGCAACTTAGCGATTTGGCCTTAACAAATAAAAAAGACTTTGGTCTAGTTCGCAGTAAATTTCTCTGCCTGGCCGCAGCCAAATGTCCAGTCTCCTCGCCCTCAACACAAGAAACTGTAAACAAACCAATTAGCGTAACGTTATGACCGGTGATTTTTGGCAATGGGTTTCGTTGTTGACGTGATTCAACTGTTGAATGAAAACATTGAAAAGAATTCGATTTTGATCATAGGCATGTCATTGGATTTATATTTTTGCCTGTCAGAAGAAATTCTCCCATTCATGTTATCAGGAGTCTTCGTTCAAGATGAGGACACACGCCTCGTTCTCTTCAACCGCCACTCCTTGGAAAGCTTGGAGCAGTATAGGCTTATCGGTGTTATTCTAGGCTTGGCCATATACAATCAGTGCCTGGTTGACGTTCGCTTTCCTTCGTTCATTTACAAGAAGTTGCTGGGTCGTCGGGCGAACCTTCTTGACATGAAGGACGTCTATCCGGTACGTGATTCATCAAACCTCTGTTTGATTTTCTGAAGCGAATAAAAACAGTGCCTATGCACATTTTCTGGCAGGTGATCCACAGAAGTTTGATTGGTCTTTTGGAAAGTGAAGGCGACGTTGAAGAAACGTTCATGATGACGTTCGAAGCGCATTACCGAGATATGTTCGGCGAGTTACACAACCAGGATCTGAAACACGGAGGTGCAGAGATTCCTGTCACAAACGATAATCGTCAGGTATGAGACCTTCTGCAGCTTCACATCATTCACTGCGTAATGAAAAGTTCACTTTTCCATAATCTTCCACTTTCACCAATGGAATCTTAGTCATGCTTCAATGAAGACAGACTTTCATTTACCGGCTTAAATCTCAACGTGATTGTTCAGGAAAAAAGCGCGAGACAAATGCGCGTTTTATGGATGGTGCTTTGAAAACAAGGGCGTTAAATATTTATATGTGGAAACTCGATTGTTGTTTGTCCCTCCCCCAAATTGAACTTTCTGACTACGCGCCTGAATGGAGTTGTAGCTCACACATTTGAAGGAGGTCAATCGCTGCAGGGCACTTTTCTCGTGGAATTGAATTGTTTTGAAGCAGATAATATAAAAAATAGGTTAGATAATACACCTCTCCGCTGCTTTGTTGGTGGTAATTGTGAGGAAGACCCCCTGACATCGCGAGTAATGACTTCGTTCTGTCTGCGATGAACCAACGGAACTGTCTCAGCTGTAGTCATCTTGCTGAACTTGTCACTGATTGCGACTTCACCAAAATTCACATCCAGTTTCGCGCATTCCCAGAGTAATTTGCACCCCCTGCCCCTGCTGCCCTCTCCACCCCCTCGCAGATTTCTGCGCAATCCTGCACTCGTCCCACGAATGTAGATATACTGGCAATGCACACGTGTCATTGGAACAAACGGGTATCGTGCGTTAGTGTTCGTAAAACCCGGTAAAACAAAGGTTAATGTGGGAGTAGGGCTGTGTTCATTACTTGAAAACCTTTACTTATTAGATGGTTGAGTAATTTTGCCGTTACTTGATTTTTCAAGTAATTTTCTTTTAGAAAAGTTACGATTCTAGGAGCAACGTCTGTTGCTGCAAGCGCAATATTATGCATAACATGCATCATTACACGTAAAATATGCCACTGAGGCAAATAGATTTCTTGCAAGTGCTGAGCGCTTTGTGAGTCACAATTGTTGATTGTCATCGTGATTACGATTTGGAGCTAGAAGCTCATTCCATAATATTGAATCGCAGCCAACAGCTGCGAATCTTGTCTGAACTGCACATTATGTGATTTAAAAATTGCAATGATTTTTCTGTGCTTGAATGTTTTTAAAAGTAAATGTTGGTTTTATGATTTGCTTGAATTACTTAAGTTACCCAAGTAGTCTGTTAGAAGTACTTATTCCCAAAATATTAACTTTTTGTTGCTGGAACCCAACCCTGTGTGGGAGCAATGAGTTTGTCACCTTTTAATTTTTGACGTGGAAGTCATTAAGAATTTGGCTGCAGTTACTTTCCCGAGTGACATTGATTTTTTGGATGGGTGTATATATACGGTACGTGGGCTTTGGGGAATTTTTTTCGTCATCTCGTTCCCGTTTATGTTGTTGCACATTTCCATATAAAGTAAGAAATAGTTGAAAATCTAAGGAAAGAAAGTTTTATTTATGAAAATATTTTATGGATGTTGCTAACAGAGAAAAAAAGGTGTATCGTTTGATGGTAGTGGTTGAAAACATCGCGTCGGTCATATTCTTCACAACTGAATAAGGCGTTTATTCGATAACTGTACATTGCCGTGTTCAGGAATACGTGGATCTCTACGTTGATTGGTTGCTGAACAAATCGATCGAAGAGCAATTCAATGCATTTCGCTCGGGTTTCGACCTTGTATGGAAGGATTCGCTGCTCAGACATTTATTTCTTCCTCACGAGTTGAAGCTGATTATTCGCGGTCGCGAGGTATGCCCATCATTGTTTTGACCTTTTAGTAAGTACCGGGCATGTTTCTTGGTAGTGACATCTCACCAGCCGAACAGCCCCGCTTTATGCAATCACAGCCAATCAGCAACATGCAGAAGCATGAATTGCTCGTCTTACCGAGCATTTAAGATTAATACGGAGCCAGGTGGGGATCGATATTCCAACCTCTCGGTTGATAGGCTGACACTGCACTACGGATGACGTAACAACGAATAAAAACATAAATGCGAGCGTACTACCACATTTATCTATGTTATAACTTTCCTCGTCGCATTGATGCCTTTACTTTTTTCAGCAAAATTCACACTTGTTTTTTGTAATTTGAGCCTGAATTGTTTTTTTTGCCCTTTCATCTTGTAAGAACTGTGTGCTCACAATCATTTCGCACATTGGTATTTTACAAACTTATTATTATTAACCTGGTGAGATATTACGCACTAGCTAGTGTAGAATGGGAAAGAAATAAACCTAACATACCTCATGGAAATATTATGCACGGCCTACAGTGGGAAAGAATAAACCTAACATATCTCATGTGGCAATAATGAGCAATACAACTCATGATTTTTTAATTCATTTTCTGAGTGGTGCACTCCGTTGTTATACGTAGTACACCAACATACAATTTGATTGAAGATATGCGCTTCCAAATATACGTGTAGATTTGCAATGGGTTCATGAGCTTACGAATAAATTCGTAGCTAAGAAGTAGGATACAAATCTGTTTGAATATCTGTAGATTTTTACCACTACAAAAAAAACGAGTCATACAACTGTCTGCAGCAGCTTACCCGCGTACTCCACTTGCACATCGAATCTGCTCTTTTCATAGTTGGATTTGACCATGTTATAACAACACAATGTGATGGACCCTCTTGCATTTGTGTCTGATTAGGATTAGAAATTTACCTATTCTTCTTTCCAGATAGTAATTTTTCCCCGAGTAACCTTAAAACTGTCTAAAAATAATGATTGACAGTCTGAATTATGTTTTGCTTAATACACAAAATTTCGTATAAGACTGACAACAAATGTCATTTTACAAACATTTGCAGTCACATCACTAATGCCTCAAACGGGATCGTTATCATGATCGAATATTATACCGGAACAGATGAAAACATAAACTAATCTGTCAAATGTCTGCTTTCAAGTGCAAGAGACCAACACTTAACTGAATGGTTTTAATTGTTGCTTTCATTCTCAGCATTTGCGTACAACCTTGTTCTCTGTTAAGAATTGCTTATGCTACACTTTTCAATTACAGTATTTGAACAGTAGGTATGGCCGTTGGTATTAACTGGCAATAAATGCAAGAAATTAAATGTTACAAGGTCAATTAGATGCAACGATATGGTGCAGAACTCTGTCGTCCTGGCAAAAGTCATCGCAGTGGTTTAGCACTTTGAATCCGCTAATAGCGTCCATACATGAGGGATGTCTTTACTGGTCTTTATAGTGACTTTGATAAACCATGTGCCTCAATCAAAGATAAACGTAACCGTAGAACACTTGACAGGCAAATAATATTAAATCTGCGGATTAAAAAGTTACCTTGTTTGTTTCGCGTTTTCACTAGAAATTGTACAGAAAAAAAATACCCTGAAAATAGATCATTCTCTCTAAATCAGGCGATGGTTGGACTACAAACAGTATCAGCTTCAATTTTGTTGATACGAAGTTGGTAATATACTCAACGACATCACCACTACGGTACAAATAGGTGCAGCAAGCATAGTTTTCTGGTTAAGTTAAATTTTTTGGGTTTTATCTGATTTTTAAGAAAGCCTTCTCTGCAGGAAATGTTATGTTTGACTTTGTGATGTGGTTTGAAACTTCACTATGAGTTGGCTGGTTTTGTCCTGATGGATTGGATTTAAAAACATAGTGGTTCAATTCAAGGTCTCTTGACCAAAACAATCTCCTAAATTTCTCCAACCGTCTCACAAAATGTAGTAGAACCTCACTTTAGGCCAACCTTGGTACTTAAATATAATAGTTGTGGCTCTCTTAAATTTCTGAGCGGTCATCAGAATCAAACCTTCAGAAACCTTTCTCAGGAGTACGATTTCGAAGAACTGGAACGGACGACCACATACAAAGGATTTACTCCAAAGTCCCGAGCAATCAAAAACTTCTGGTCAGTCGTCCACAAAATGACTGCTGAAGAAAAGAGGGCTTTGCTGCAGTTTTTCACCGGAAGTGACCGCGTGCCGTTGGGAGGATTATCCGAGTTGAAATTGGTGAGTGCAGTATACGAAGGAATTGAGATGATTGTGTGTCTGTGGTTCTGGTGCGAACAGTTGCATTGAATGAGCTGGGTCTGGTCAGTGAAGTTTTGACTTAGTCCTGGATGACTTGGCGTCGCGGAAACGCTGCAGTTACTTTGCTAGGCTTGTTTTCGTTGTCTGGTTGAAATGCTTCTCTGTGGGAATGAGAAACATTCCAGGAAAGATATCGTCCCGATTTAAATCAATATGTAGTTTGACTCCGATGAAACATAAACAATTTGTTTCGGATCAAACCAATAAAAACATTCCACCGCATGTTTGGTTGAAACATTCATAAAGGTTCTTCGAAAAATGCGTTATCCTCTAAAGCAGGGGTTCTCAACCGAGGGTACATTGACTCCTTAGAGTAATTTTTACCTATTCTGGGGGTAAATTGAAGGATGATGTTGTACATTTTTCTACAGCGGTAATGAGTAAACAAAAAATAGGGGGTAAATTTTACGTTAGGAAGCTGGCAAGG
>JGI24159J19872_10011843_pt1 | contig 11417 bp, 4 predicted proteins | sample Ectturendosymbi4_FD_19872 | JGI IMG/M metagenome (IMG submission 19872) | reverse complement strand
TGATGCTTCCTTCCAAATTAATTCTGAACAAATCAAATTTGCGTCAGATTGATTTTATTGGAGTTTCTGGCGCTGTACAACAGTCCATTTTGTGGTGCCGGACCATATTTGTATGATTGACATGCGCATTTGCAGAAACTCTGTTCAAGGTCTGACAGGTCTGTTGCTTTAAGTGTAGACGCTTTGGTCATGCAGATGGGCATTGCAAGGGGTGCTCCATTTGTGGAGTTGAATATTATCGCACAATTTCTACTTCGCAATTTCCCTATTGCCACGGCCAATACTCTGCTTGTTCCAACAACATAAAATAGCCTTCTTTGTTTTTTAATTTACGCAAAGGGCTGGCACCACAACATTATTTCCGTTACTTTGGGCCAGTTGCACGGGTGCTATAGTGTGCACACTAAAATTAGTACAGATGATTGAAAAACAGCATCACTTACCGGTAATTGCTTATATTTTGAACACAAATATTTGACAGCCAATCACAATCGACAGTGTGCATCGTCTACCATCGCGTCGCGAACATGTGCTGAAAAAAAACACGTCTTCATCACTAAGATCGTTATCCATTGCTCAAATCTTGCATAGGATGGAGGTGAAATTGTTTTATGTGGGTTCCACGTCACAGTGACATAATGAATGTCACCTTAAAAACATTAATATAGGGGTGCAAAGTTTTCTGTGGATTTTAGTAGCGCACAGAAATTTTTAGTAGCGGACACATATAAGCTTTGCCATAATATTGCACTTAAAATTATAAATAAGGCACTGCTACGTCGCTGCAAATTCCGTTCGCGCACTCCAAGTTTTTGGTCGCGCGATGCTAGTGCGCGCTACGCGAGTGCGCAACATGCAGGTTTGTATTTCCCCAACTACGGAGAAAAAAACTAGAGGAAGAAACGGAAGCATTATTTAGATTACGCACAGGGCACTGCAAATTGAACCATCGTCTTTTTCGGATAGATTTTCATTCTGAGGGTCTGTGTGATTCTTCAAAACGCCAGAAAGCGTATCACCCTACCTTGTTTCCTGTCCAAGGTACCAAACACAGCGAGGTGCACTCAAGGAGGAATTGAAAGAAATTCGGCGTTGATTTTAAACACAATTCTACGGTACAAATCAGCTTCGCGACAAATACAATCATTTGTCAATCAGACACAAAGAAAACTCTGAAACAGTGCTTCAATAACAAGGTGTGCAACTGAAAGATAGGTGCTGTCGAAATGCGGTCAACAAAACATATATCTCGCTACAATCTCCTCCACTTCAGACATTTACTCATGAAAAATTTTCTCACCCAAAACATTTTACCAAAGGCAACCGGTAAGGTTTACCATCTTTAACTACGCTGAGAGCCTGGTCAGTGGGTAAACGGTGCCACAAGGCAAAGTCCTACTTGATGTAACTCAATCTATTGGCCACAAAGGAGGATCACACAAGCTGTTGTTGTGACAAAGAAGGGCATATTAGCAATCGATTCGTTGGCGTTACGCTGCAGCTACACTGAATTTTTGTTACAAAGGCGTTATACAACACGTGGCAGTTGGACGAAGTGATCGTTTAAAAATTGACAGTTTGACAACATGACTTTTCATGTCGCCGAACTAAGTTTGCGGTTTCGAGATTTTTTGTTTTGGGAAGAGGTTAATTAATGAATCGAATCAAAAACTTGATTTGATTCGAATCAATTTTTTGGCGGTCTTATATATTTAATTTTAATGTCTTTCTTATTCCTTTCACTTTCTTCACTTTGTCCTACAAAACTAAGCGTAATTGCCGCAAAACATATTTTGTTTTGATTGTCTCTATCCAAACAGAGAAGAGGTCAATTCGATTTATTGCTTGACTTGGACTTATATTAAACTCAAACCGCGTTTGAAATGACAGTACTTGGCCCATCGAATTTGACTTGTTTACACTACTTAGGGATGCAATTTCTGAATAAAAATTTGTGCTTCGTGAAGAAATGCAACGGTAAGCAATTACGGCTGGTAGAAGCCATCGAGAAACGCGTACAGGTGGTGAAAACTGTAGGATCACTTATCGAACCGAACTTCATGGCCGCAAAACTTTCGGGCAAAATTGCAGTTTGTAGTTTTCAAGATTGTCCATGGGACATTTTTGTTCTGTCCCATCCCATGGCAACTTGTAACTATCCCATCACATAGGATTCCTTACACGAAACAAGTAATACGAAGTGCATCATATTGTGTGCTTGTCTAATGTCTAGTAGCAACAGAGTCATGGCTAAAACAACCGGAAATTTCCCTCTAGGCCAGGGGATACAATCAAAATTTGTGACCCTTTTTATTTGTCAAGGCCGCAACGACTTCATATTCGGGGACCCCGCGTCGCTCTACCGTGCTGTGAGCATACAATAATGGTTTTCAACTTCAGAAAATTCCTGCTACATAACACAAAATTACTAGCGATAGGACATTGGACAAATGTAAAGTCCGCTGTTCGTATCATGGGTCAAGTACCATGACAATCCCATTCCCATGGACAAGCCTGGAAATTTTAGCAACGCAATTTTTGTTTATGCGTTTGTGACATTTTCTGCTGTTTTCTACATACCGATAAACTACACATTTGTTTCTTTTTTTCAGTGCGGTGGAATTCGAATGTGGAAATATGATTCAATGCGAGAGTACTTGCATGATGGAATTCGTCTTAGCCTGGTTCGTTAATATTAACATTGGATGATAGAAATTCTTCCTTGACACACTGGATAATTTCTTTCTGTGGTCTTGGCTTTTCTTAAAGAATACTTCTAAATTTGAACCGACCCCTTGTGGTCACCACCTGTAAACAACATTGCTCCGCAATGCACTGCTTGTAGGATGATGTCGAACTTTTTAAGAGTCGACTGAGAGAGTCTGGAGATTGTACCGCTTGCAAATGTAGTGTGGTTTCCTTCCTGCTCTCTCTTGGCAAAGTGCGTATAAAAATAGAATCGTCGTGTTATGTTTCCACTTTTTGGTAAGGATTGCTTCAAATTCTCACTGCATTACTGTACATTGATGACTCCACTTAGATAAAATGTTCATGCAGGATTTATGTTAGATTTACAACTCTATGTATAGTGCGGTTGGCCAAAACTGCTTCTTGTTTCTTGCACAATCCTCATGCAAAAGTTTGTTCAGGGCATGGGACAAAAATCAGCGTTAGCTGGTCTTTGGGCTGGTGGAGGAAAAGGTGTTATCCACCAACCGCCAAATCACAGAGATCCAGCGGTGAGACGCGACGTTTTCTTTGATTATGGAGATTTTCTGACTTCACTCAATGGCTGTTACGGTATGTTGATAACTCTGTGGTGCTAAAACTACAGTACTGTTCGTATAAACAGCTGAAAATGTATGGCATGCCGTTAGATTACTGAAAACATGAAAGGGCTCGTGAACCTTACATTTTCACTTTGATTTATTTACGTGTCAGTTTATGTGGAACCTATTGAATGACAAATCGATTTTACTGACAATGAAAAGATATAAAAATGCTGTGCTCTTAACGTTTTACAGGTTTTTGTGCTTTATATACCAACAAGCAAACTTTCTAATTCTGTGGAGCCTGACGTTTAATACGGGTCACTGCTTGATGTTATTTTGACATATTTGTTGCTTCACATCAACAAGTAGAGTTCAAGTTCCTGCTAGCATATTTTTAAACGAGCAGTAATGAGCTATACGTAAAACGCAACTCATATGAGGATCCTTTCTAAGTTTTTTTATGGTACTATTGAGGTTGCTTTCGTTTAGGCCTAGTCAAACCCACACCTGCAAATAACACATTTTTTAATTATTTTGAACAGTCGCTGCGGAAGATGTTGGTTTGACCGTTGATGATCTTGACCGCGTCCATGAGAGAAGCCGTTTTGTTACGTGTATCTCACCAAGCCTGGGTATGTTTTGCAGCTTACTCGCATGTGCTGCAGAGTACGTTTTTGGAAAACAAGCTGCAGTCTTTTTGCAAGTAAAATCAAGTACTTTTTTGTCGAGCTTTATTCGAAAGTTGTTTAGGACGAATTTAGGCTTGAAACTGCAAGATTAAATTGTAGATTATTTTGTTTATCTCTGGTCGTTAGCAAAGCAATGCTTTTCTTACATTATTAGTTTTTAAGGAGCTTTGCAGTTGAAACACCGTTTTTATGGGTTTTGCTTATGATAAAAAGCTAAAATAACAAAATTAAATGCGTATTATAAGTGTATAGGAAAAAGTTTGGCAAGAGGGCGAAAAACATTTTCCTTGATAACGTTGTAACTCCCCTGAATCAACTTAACCAGTTCTTCCTTTTAATTTTCCTTGACATAAGTACGACCATAGGCCAAAGTTAGTCTAGCAGTACCCGTTTGTTTCCAAAGGACCAAAAAAGTTCATCGGCACATTTTACAGGCGTTTCGAAAACAATTGCCAAATTTAAGCCATCGTTTGGTTCAATTGTCCCTGTTTCATCAAGTTGCAGTTGCAATCTAGCTAGAGTCTATAGACTTTGCAATTCCTTTCGATCGTTTCGTTTGCCCTGAAATTATACCTGCAAACCGCTGTGTCCTAATTTTCATACTTTCTGCGCTGCTTAATTCGAGCACCCTCCTAGACCCTTTGACGAGGGCGGTTCCGACAAAAACAAAGTGCGCAACATCATAAGGACGAGGTGTTGAACTTACTTATATGGCCCAAGAGTGCTTCTGCGACGCGAGACTTTTTTGTACTTATCATTGTGTTAGGTTTTATTTTATTTGTTATTTGCAATCTGCAAGTCAAATCAGTTGGATTGGCTCCAAGTTATCACTGCGAGTAAAGAAAACATGTTGAGACGGGTTTGTGTTGAAGTACGGCAGCATTTCCAGTTGCGATTGTGGTGTAACTTTTAATTTATTTCTATGTCGACGAAGGAGGTTCAGGAAATCCAAGTGGACCCACAGGACGTGGTGTAGTTCGAGCGATGGAAGCTGCATCTCACTTCAGGAATATGGGCAGTCTAGAAGGAAAAAAAGTAGTGGTCCAAGTACGTGTTCTTTGAGAGTAGCTTNTTCATTTGAATTCTGTGCTGTGCCACTGATACGATTGTAAGCACTNAAAGAGTTTTCNGGCTTCTGTTTGATTTGCTAAACTGTTAGTCATACATGCATTTTACTTTTTATAAGAAATTAGGCACTTTTATCTTAATTTGCAGTTTAGTTAATAAATCAGTGATTTTAGTGCTTTACTGTAAAAGTGTGCGTTGTTTACGCAAATGGTGTTAGTCTCACCCATAAGACAGTGAATATAGCAACTTTTCGGAACTAAACTTATTTTTTCCCTTTATAGTACAATACTACTATTGTTGATTATCATGAAAATCTTAGACACGTTGTTGATTGTAAAAATATGCTGCTGCATGTTTAGTGGTTAGTTTTTGGATGATTGTTTTATGTACCCTTGTATATCGCAAAATTAGCGCTGTCCTTTCTTCATTTTTTGAAAAAATGCAACAAAATTTGCTTCTCCGAAGACACATGATCCACTCCCACCGTTGCAGCCACAGTTCCTTTTTAGTTTGAATTTCTGACTGGCTACGTTATTTTGTTGATGTTACAATTTGCTTTTACTTACATTAGGGAGCAGGAAATGTTGCCAGGTTCATCATTGACGAATTATTACATCTTAAAGTGAAGAAAATTATAGTCAGCGAATGCGACGAACAAATTTATAAAGCAGCCATGAAGAAGTACAAAAACGAAGTAAGGTATTTGCTGGAAGTCGGCTTGAGAAGATAGTTGTTACTCCAAAAAACAACAATCGAGATCTTGCGATTGTGTGAAAGTAACATTTTAACCTCATTAAGTTTATATGCTGTTTTTGTTGTATGACAACGGTTCTCAAATCCGATGTTGCAGAAAATTACGTGAAAGTTGGTTTGCGTCTAAATTCTGTGTGTTGCAAGGGAAGCTGACATTGTGTGGCAACTGTGCAAAGGACCAACATGCGACGCAACGTTTTTTATCTCATTTTTGTCGTGTAGACCTCTGTGGATTTGGTGAAAACCTCAGTTGGAGACTCGAGCATTTTGTCTGAGCCATGTGATATTCTTTCGCCATGTGCCCTTGGTGGAGTAAGTACTGTTCCCAAAAGGAATGTTGCTAAAAATCTGTGGCTGAGCGTGTCAGACTTGTGGATTTATTGTGGTGATATTACACTTTATAAATCAAGTTTTAAAAAGACCAAAAATTCCTAAATTTTGAAGGAGATTTAGCAAAGNTGCATTTTTTTCATCGATCTTGTNGTCCAAAATTTTTAAATCAAGACAAATATTTTTCGTANTAATTTCTGTAGGCAAGTAACTTTTATTTATTACTGTTTAAGACTTGCAAAGAAGAAACTCTAGCCTGTCAGGTTGACGGTGTCCATATTACTGCCCTTCGCATTCTTTAAAAAAATCCTGATCCGTAAACGAGTAAGAACTGTCGTTATACTAATCCTACATTAGATCGGGCACAACGTGTTTTGTATGATTTTATATTCGAAGTATGCTGTATGCACGTTCTCGAGTGGGAAGAAGTGCTCTAAAAGCGTAAAAAAACGTTTTGCTTATAAGTCAAGACAGGAAAAAATGGCTTAGCAACCACTAAAAAGAAAATCTGTGAGCGCGTAACTTGCGCAGAAAAATTGGCTTACCAAGAAAAGTGTGCATGTTATGAAAGTCAAACGTGCTTGGTCAGTAACGCATGTGTCGTGCAGAAAGTAAGCTGATAAAGATCAAAGTAAGCTGATAAAGATCATTATCGATGATTCGACTTAGTTTGGAATCAGTTTTTGCTGCCAATGACTCGAATTCAGAGGTTTTGAAAGATTGAATTCAATTAGCCAAATCGGATAACTTCCCGAAGAAGTTTTTGGAGCAAANACATCGTTGTTNACTGGGCAGCCTCATTTCCGCAAAATGAAATGAATTAGATATACATATTGCAATCGATAAAGCAATACAGTGGCAAAACCTACGTTGCCATCTGAATGGGGCGGACCGAAAAAATAATGCTTGTTGTCGGATANTAACGTNGACACTACCTTGCATACCTTTCAAGATTTTAAGCCAAAGCACCATACCTACGCTGCAAACNTCCATCGTATGCGGAGCTGCCAACAACCAACTTCTCACCCCTGAAGACAATAAACTTTTGGATCGTATGGGCATAACCTACGTTGTAGACTTCGCTGCCAATCGAATGGGCATCGTCAACTGCGCCAATGAAACTTACGGTTACGTGAAAGACGATCCATATATTGAGAAACATCTGGGACGAGAATGGGAAAACTCTGTAAGCAAGTCTATGCAATACTTATTGTTAACTTTTAATGACTGTGTTGCGTGTTTAATGCTAAAACGCTCTACCTTGCAATGTTTAGCTTACCTGCGTTTAACTCAAATACCCTTTGCAGTCTACCCGCACATCTGAGACACAGACACAATTCCATATACAGGCCAAAATCACATCTGAGGAGATGCTTTATAAGTCCTATGTCAAGTCAGTGTGGGATGCATGTGACAGCAGATAGTCAGTAAAGATGCAGGCACAATCTAGATGGCTTATTTATAGTTTCAGTGCTTTTTAGTCGTAGTATGGCCGCTATTGACGTTGTTGAAAGTTGCCAATTGATGGAAATAACTATTATATTCAGATATAACAACAAGTATGCTTTGACAGTTTGTAAGCAAACTGCATAATATATGGGAATCAGGTAAAGTTTTTGTTGTGTACTTCAAAAAACAAGGTACCACAAAACGTTTTGCATATGCAACAAGTTGATGAAAAAAAAACAACTTTCGTATTTTGAACTTCATTCTAGCATTGATACTTCAAATTTACAAGTGACACAGTAGGAAAGCGCCAACCATGGGCGACAGAAAAAGAGAAGCGAACCTGCTGGCGCAGTGGCGGTACAATCAAGCGGACGGCGAAGGGTTAAAATGGAATATAATCCGGCAACCACGGGCGTCGGAAGGGGACAGGACGGTCACGGCCCCTGTATTTTAAAAATTTGACATTTTCCTATTACAATTTTCGCAAAAAATGTTATTTTCTTAGTTTGGAGAAGGAAAATGAAATATCATTACTTTTGGCCCCCCCGCAGAAAAATATTTTTGGTTAGCCATGGAAAAACCCGCTATTGCACACCCCTGGAAAAAATCCTTCCGACACCCATGCCTGCAACACTTGATGTGTAATGCAATTAAATCATAGGTTGTATTGACTGCAGTACAATTTGGCAACCAAGGTGTCGATCTCAAGCGATTATTTTAAACGCCTGATTGTTAATCGATAACGGTGGCAGTTATGCGCGATCGCGAAAGGGTTTTAATAAAACATGATTTATGAAATTCATAAGCTTCATGTCGAATATGTTTAGATCTGCAAAAATGATATTTAGAAACACTTAGTCGAGCAGTAGATTATGTGTTGGCTTTGTTCTTGAACTTGTAAGTGAATATTAGCATAAAATTTTAGTATGAACGCTTAATTTTTGCATACAAATAAATCGTAAGTAATTTAAGAGTGCAGTTTCAGCAAAATGTTGAAAATATACATTGTGAACCTTGATGCATCAAACTATATATGAAACTGAATGCACCAATCTCACAAACATAGTTATCTGCGTTGGAAAAACTGTCTAATTCAGTAAACGGTATCCGGAGTTTTTGTGAAAATAAAAAACTATTTTTTCCTTTAATTTTGAGTCGAACTGCGCTAAATTGTAAATTCTCAATGGTTAAAACATCCCAACTTCATATCCTTTGCTGTAGTTCATGAATGTAATTGTTTTAACGTGCGTTCTGTGGAAATTGTATTTGCTGAAAAACGCTCTGTTACAAATGCTTTGTTTAAACTTCCGTGATGTGACAGTGCTCTTCAAACTTTTTTGCTCTAAAACTTCTTCGACGACTAGAACCTTGTATACTATCACTATCGATAGCTAAGCACCAAAAGCCAAAGATTCATAAGTTCACGAAGCTGATCAAGCTTTTCCAGATGCATCCTTTTTGCATGCAACATGAGAAAATAGAATATCGTATTATTTGAACGAGTACCTCACAAGCAATCACACACAAAAAACTGGCATAAAAACAATATAAAAAGCTTCAACGAAGCCATGACTTCGGCGGTTTTTTGTCCTACACTTTTTTCTACAATTTGATCATAGCGTTGGATTAGTCTTTTTTCGATTGCTTCCGTCACTGAAAAGATCGCTATCAAGTTCCAGTTAATATTTTTTGACTTGATTTCGACAAACCAGAAAACCCTCTTCACAAAGATAAACTCTGGGTATCTGAATTAAGATAGCAACCGCTCGTTCGCAAGGCTTTTACACTGAGCAAGTTAACTTGAAGGAATTCAGTGCTTGAGTGAGTTATTCGTCTCAACCAGATATGTCCAACCGAAACTGCTTACTGAGTCAAAATTATGTCACTCTCTTAAACCAGTGCCTCACATTGAATGACTTAATTTGATCTTAGCAAACTAATTTTAGTTTAAGCTAATGTACTGACAGCGTTGAAATCCTAACTGCAATGGTAATGACTCTTTGGCACCCTTAACCATTCCGTATGTGTGATTTCATAGACAAGTTAAGTGCGAATGGAACAAGGGTAGAAATCAGAAAACTTATAAAAAGTTTTGCATCAATGTGTACATACAGAAATCTCCTAGCACGCGGTACAGACGTGATGAAGTGGCACTGAGGACAACCTGCATCAAAAATGTCAAATTTAAGATTATTAAAATAAGGACAGCTTGTCAGTATGCAGACTATTTACATTACAGCGAAAACCTAAACGCGGAGCGCGAGTTGGACATGGACATAGCTGGTCTAAACGCAACTTTCTGATTTTCGGAAGTTCAAAAACACGGGTAAGAACTTTGCCTCGAGACAAATACCACACTTTTGAATACAGAAGTTTTTTTTCGTTGAGGCTATTTCATGACAAAATCTTGAGAAAATTCTGCTATTTCACACTTTTTAGAATTGAATTTACACTATCTACAAATTCCTGTAAAACAGCGTTAAATTGTTTATTTACCACCCACACCAGCTGCATTAACCTTTTAAGCTTCTTTATAACTATAGTGGCTCACGGTGGACAATGCAATGAATTCCCTGTTCATCCTGAAGGGGGTTGTTTTATGCTTTTCAGAACGCCTGCGAGCCTGGCGTATCTGTTGCACTATATGCGTTACAAGAAATTTCCACCTTGACCTATTTAAACCTTTTTATACAAAACTTGGTCACGTGACTGAAAACCGTTGGTATTTTCTCCAACTACTGTAGCTGACAGCATAAATAAAGTTTATTATTATTTTGTTAGCTGCTACAGCATAATTCGAAAATCTACAGGACACCATGAGCTGAGATGCGTTCCAAACATCAGTGCTTTCGTCCAATTCTATTCCAAAACAGAACGCTATAAAGATATGTGAATTAGTTGTTCTTCTAAATCTGCAGATATATGGGCACATCGTCATCCAACAGTAGTGTCACCAAGTGATGTGACATCTTCTGTCACGATAACAGTAGGTTTTTGTTCTGAATTTGGGATTGCATGTAGGCATCGTTCCGTTTTCTTTCTTTGGAATACCTTGTACAGCAGTGATTCTCAACGTGGTCCAGGTGCAGTGGCGTACGCAGAAAATTTTCATCGGGGGGTTCATTCAGTGGCATATTGTGGTCATTTGTTTGTGGTGTGCGGTCTTTGTGNCGTCACAATTTGACGTCATATTTATGTTTCCAAACCAACGTTTTGGCGAAGTTTGTTGACATAATATGCATATTCTTNTACACGCACTCCCCTTTTTTATGTGTTATTGCACTGAATATAAACTATCTGTCAGCGCTCCAAGTCAGGTTATCGGANGAAAATAAANTCAATGCGGCGAAACAGATCATAACTGCAAAATTTTGGCTGCNTGTTGAAAAAGGGGAGTAAAACACACTCATCACTGCGTCAGAGCAATTTACAAACTGCAAAATGAGGCTGCGCTAATGTCTCGTCGAATACGAGCAGTCGAGCATAGGTGTGCGCAGAGGCGAATTTTCATTTTCGGGGCCCTGTGGCTATTTTAAATTGGGGGTCCTTCTGGAAGGATTGCGACCACTGATGTCATACAAATTAGCCATACACGTGCTCGTTACATTCACTGAACAAGTTGTTCCAATTCATAACCATATTGCTTTGTTCTGAATTCCGTAGATATCAGGAACAAAAACAGTCGTAATGAAACTTACGAAAAAGCCAGCGGTGAAGTTATCTGACAACACCCCTATTCAGGTGCCGATCCAGCCAGTAAGGTTAGGGGGGGGGACGATTTCAGTAATATTTGGTAGCTAAGTCTCGTTACGGGTTCACTATTGTAAGAGAGATGAAGTATACTTCACAACATTGC
>JGI24159J19872_10011838_pt1 | contig 11419 bp, 5 predicted proteins | sample Ectturendosymbi4_FD_19872 | JGI IMG/M metagenome (IMG submission 19872) | reverse complement strand
CTGAAATCACACCATAATGATGATGCATCATGGACCTACAGAAGGAACGAAAAAGTAAATTTTTCACTGCGTTCGAACATCGGAAAAAAGAAGCTCGAAAAAAAGAAAAAAGAATTACTGCATAATACTGATATTGCAGTTGTCTCTGAATGTCATCGTCATGTGAAAGTTCAATATCTAATACGATCCCCAAATATTTGTAGTGGGAAACAGCTTTTACTCTTAGTACACCCAGTGTCAGCAACGGAATGACTGCGCTCTTTGCGGTCTTAAGGCGGCTTCACACAGAATCCGGTTACGGCTTACGATCCGGCTTATGGCCAACGGTAGTCTTCACACAAGCTCAGTTGTGCGTATCCGGGTGAATTTTCTCGGTTTCGACCGGCTTCCGACTTACTTAAAATTGTTTTAAGTAAGCCGGATTGCCGGTGATGGTGTTCTTGTTGCATGTGGGAAGACTGACGTTGGCCATAAGCTGGTTCGCAAGCCGTAACCGGATTCTGTGTGAAGCAGCCTTAAGGCTAAAGGCGGCTTCGCACAGAATCCGGTTACGGCTTACGATCCGGCTTATGGCCAACGGCAGTCTTCCCACTTGCAGCAAGAACACCATCACCGACAACCACGGCAATCCGGCTTACATAAAACAATTTTAAGTAAGCCTGAAGCCGGTCGAAACCGAGAAAATTCATTCCGATAGGGCCAACGGAGACTGTGTGAAGACTACCGTTGGCCATAAGCCGGATCGTAAGCCGTAACCGGATTCTGTGTGAAGCCGCCTTTAGACGTCATACAAACAGTTTTACTGCAGTTGAAAATAATTCCAAGCGATTCTGCATAAGCCTGACACACATCTAGCATACTTTACAACCCGCGTACACTTGAACAAAACACACAAATATCATCAGCAAACATCAAGTGGTTCAATAAGACTTCACCAATACAGCACCCAGCTTAAATGTTGTTTAGTTCAAGAGATAAATCATCTAAATCTACAGCAAACAAGTATGGACTCAATACTCTCCTAGTTGTATAACCCCATTAGTAACATGAAACGGTTCGGACAAATACATATGTACAAATAACAATATTTGAAATGAATAATGTATAAACATATTTTTCCCTTCTATTGCTAACCTCAAATGTACCCCTTCAGATAGGTAAATGTACCACTAGGGGTACATGTACCCCAGTTTGGGAACCCCTGCTATAGAACAACAGCTTCGCACAAACGGCACTAAATGAACTCGGTGCTTCAGAAATAACTGGTAAGTTTAAAATATATAACCAGCACGCCCTTTCCTGTCTTGACGACGGTAGGCTCAAAGTAATGTGCTGGCAGAGTTTTGATCTCCTCCCTCCCCAGATGATTTAAAACATAAGCAGTCTACTACTAGCCCATCCTATCACTATAAACACAAGACATTTTGTGGCAGGAGAAAGCTCACGTAAATCGAAATGTTGGAATAAGAAAATACGGTTTTCTGATACTGTGGCATTACCACAAAACCCTTTCCACACTTTGTGAACTGTTTACTGATAGCATGGGAAAAGGTTTGTCAATAATCTTACCATGTTTTTCTTCACATTTAAACAATGCATTAAAAATGTTGAAGTTCGTACACAAAAAATGCATCTCTACAGTTGTGAATACGGTATCTGCTGAACTGTTTTGATTGTATTAGATATGTTAGTGACCGTAGCAATAATCATGAGAGTGCCAGATTTAAACTTTGCTTGTATTTTGAAACCACAGTTTGCATTTTCTGGTTTGACAAGTTTTTAAATGAAGGATAAAGCTGGACTGTTATGAAACTGAAAAAATATTTTTATGATAGAACATAATAAATGCTGAAGTATTAGAACACACAATACCATAGTATGCACTTAATATTTTGTGCTGCAATCAACAAAACAGACCACTAACTTGGAAATCATTGGTTCCACACAACAAAGGAATCGGGCCAAATCTGCTTCATCAACATTTGCCTTTGTATGTATTCCATGCAAATTTAGAAGGTCAACCAAAGATTCTGTTTGGCATTCCGCATCTCTTGGTTGATGTGACTGAGTATGGACTTCATAAGTTAAAATCTCACTGGTGAAACAATGCAAAGAATATAAAATAAAACGAATATTTATTACGCTTAAACTTAGATTACCTACAACTAATTGAAAACTGTGTGGCATGTTTGGGCTCTGAATCACACAAGAATTAATACATTTGTGAAAGAGACTACTTGAAAACGTATGACTCAGAAGCTAAGGTGTTGAGTTGAGATTAAACTAAATAATAAATGGCAAGAAAATACAAAAAATTACTCTCTTGCGTTTTATCAATAGTTGGAGCACCATTCATTACATGATACTGTCTTGCCTAAAAAATTAAAGGTCTAGTGTGTTGAATAATACCAAAAAATTTGGCTACCTGGCAGCTGAATCCAATGTCCCCAATGTACATTGTAAAGGGCAACATGCACAGCGGGGCAAGAAATCAGGCATGGCAGGTTGCAACAATGACGTTCATTCATTCAAAAATTAGTAGAAATATTAAGCAGCAAAAGTAACTGCATTTTTATCACAGCTACTTACAGTACTCACTGACAACAGCAAATGAGTAAATTTTATTAAGAACGTGGACATCGTTTTAACTTGACTCATAATTAGGGCAACCGATTTTTTGACCCAAAAACTTTTTTGACTTTATAATTTACAAATTCTGACTTTTTTGACATATAAATTTTCTGCATTTGCAAATGCAAAATAATTCAGCCTTAGGTGTTGAGGTTAACCCAGAAGTGTATTCATGCACTTCTAAGCTTCGAAATTAAAAGAAATTGGTTGTTTAACTTCCGGGATGATATATTGATAAGTGCATTAATAACTACAGTAGAGTCAAACCTGAGAACATCATAAAGCTGAAATACTATATGCAAAATGGATTGAGCATTTACCAAAACAAGTACTGTAAGACCACATTTTTTGTCTACCATGCCTGCCCTACATAGTATACAATAGTCTAGTAGTAGGCAAAACAACATCATTATGTCAGAAATCACAATAAACCCACGATTATTACAGAATTGCAACTAAACTTGCAAAAGCATATCAATATCTGTTGTTGTAGTTTCAATAAAATATCGATATTTAAGAGAAAAAACTGTGCTTCAAAAAAAGTTTGACCTAAACATAAGTTGGGATTCCCTCATGGTATGGGTGTGAAATTTGGTTTGTGGACGTTTCATAAACTTTAGAAACGGCAGAAAAATTTTGACTTTATTGACTTTTGGTAGCCCTACTTATAATACAGGTGTGGGAATGGGCATCAGAAGGAGAGGGCAGGGGTGCTTGACCCCTGGATTTTGAAATTTTTAGCAAAAACTGTTTTTTTAGTCTCGAGTAAGAAAAACCAAATTTCACCACTTTTGGCCCCCAAGAAACATTTTTGGAAAAATCCACTAGTGTCGCCTTGGAAAAACTCCTTTGACACACATGTATCTGAGGAAGCTGCAGCCCACAGGCCAAATGTAGCCCACATGAACATTCAATATGGCCTGCATTAATATTTTTGTTATCCAAGATAAAACACATCATTGTGACAACATGAAACTCTGTCATAAGCAAATACTTGGATAATAAACCAAGATAAGTATATCTCATTCCTCATAGTTTTCTCTCTTTAATTTCCTTAGGAAGACAAGGGTAACATTTATTTTGCAACCCGCCAGCAATATTCAACGATTTAAGTGGCCCACGATAGTAAATAGTTTCTTACTCCTGCAATAAAATATAAAATTTAAGTTGATCTGCAAATTTGAAAAACCTGTTTTCCAGAAATAATTACTCTTCAGTCGTTTGTATCAATGCAAATTACTGCTTTACTAATAGCAGCTTTTGATTTGATTTAATTGGTAGACACAAATTAATACTACAGTAGAACTTGTCTAATTTGTCAATTCGCTTAATTCGTCTCTTTTTTGTCGGTCCCAGCAGAATCCCTATCTTTTGTGTACATTTCTGTTTGTCTAATTCGTCAATTTGCTTAATTCGTCACCTCTTTCTATCTCTGAGAAGCATTTTGTTCGTCTTATTCATCATTTGCAGTTTCACTTTTGATGTCTAAGCAGCTAGTGTGTAAGCGTATGGGAGTTCAAACAAATTAAGGATCTTTATCTGAGAAATGTTGCACCTTGCCATTTGTTTATCGAATTTATACATGAGGTGTGAAGCGCGACCCGACTCCCCATTGAGAGAACGTGGAAAGGTTTATCAAAGATTTAAAAGGTGCTTGATTAAATGGAGGAGTCCAGATAGAGCAGAGGAATTAATTGTTGTATTCAACCGTAATATCACAAACTTGTATTTTACTGCAAATAAGAGCACTATGTATACGAGTTGCTATGATAAAGTATACGAGCTTCTATGATAGAGTTTGCCCCTGTTTGCATAATTTGTCAGTTGGCCTAATTCGTCACTTTTTTCTAATCCCCTTGAGGTGACGAATTAGGCAAATTCTTCTGTACAACATCATATCTATTAACTTGATAGTTAAAACAAAACCCACTTTTGTGCATGAAATATTGTAGTCATGCACTGCATATGTACAAGGTTTCCTTTTATCCAACCTCATAAGAAAAACAAATCTTTAGACCAGATGGATCTGTAAGTTTATGTGAGCACTATTAGGCAGGAAAACTATTTCGTCTGGAGTTTCTACCATTGGTAATATACTACTCAGATTTATTAGCTACGCAAACAAAACTTAAAAACAAATCAATTATAAAAAACATGGTAAATCATAAAAGTTTTGAAATGAAAGGATTGATTCATGCTAACATGTAACAAGCTCTAAAAATAGTTTTAGATGTACAATCATGTCACAATTAATAAATCATCCCAAATGTCTTCATATCTTTAAAATGTACAATATATTTGCAAATAAAATTTTTTAACCAAGCTTCCAACAAATAATTACTATTTTTTCACAATAGCCTGGGCTTATTAGAGACCTTAGTTTCATAATCTTTCCTTATTCAATATTTGAAGGTCTTTATAAAGAATCTGTAAAACAATGCCAATGTAAACCTGCTTCAGCCTCATTTATTTGATCAGCATCAGAAACTCGTTCTTGGCACAATGATTCATGATTTTTTATATACTTGACCTAGCAGTGATGGTTGATTTTATAGAACTTTTACATATGATAACAGAAACAAAAAATTGTCTATTTTTAAAGAGTCATGACCTAGTTATACACAGTGCACTTCCTGATTGAAAAAATACAGTATGTCCCAGCACTTGGTTCTATTCTCTTGGTTTGTTACACATGGCTTTGAATTTGTCATGGACCAATTAGCCATGCAACAGAGATGTTAAATTCTGTAAGCTTCTAGGAAAATTGGTGAATATGCATAAACATATTGGATCAGATTAGAGCTGTGGCACAAAACACAAAAACCAGCTAGGCCTACTAAAAATAGTTCAACTTTCTGCACTTGCAATGATCATAGAAAAGTTGCTACGTGTGAAAATATGCTGATGGTGCATTTCACTGGACTATTGATTGCCTACTTGAGGTTAGTTTGCAAAAGCTGAAAGTTTTGTGAGGGTGTTTAATAGATCGATTATGTGTACCTACTAGCAACTAGCAGTAGCTCATGCCCTGTGGTGCGTGATTTAAAGAATTTCTGCATCATGTATGTTTTTTTAACCAATGTGATATAGACCTTGTGTCAGAGAAGAACACAAAGATAAAATAAAGAACAAAAAGCAAGAAAGCAGTGCTGCAGCAAAGTAGCAGCAACAATTTAAGTAATGACATGATTATGATTGTTGTACGTAACGTATAATTTCAATTAATTTTAAAATGGCTTAATTACGATGGTAGGCTAAAGGAAAAAAGTGTAAGTCGTGATAAATACGCGTAGAAATTGCTGAACTGTAAGTCTTTTCATCATTTTTAAAACAAGTGCGTTTAACCACATATCAGTTTACTATACAGTAATACCAAAATCGTCAACCCAGCGGTTAGGTCATGCGGAACAAATGTTGCTCACCTTGTTTGTGATCCACTGTCGCAATGTCGTTTGTGTCGTTTCCAAGTGGACGAGAAACCCGTGGTTTCGGAATCAAAATCAGTGAACATTGCCAATTAAAAAATTCGATTTCATAAACAAGTAGTTGTTGTTGACGCCACTTTGCTAGCATACATGAGCATCACGGTTTTGGCATAAGCGCTAAACCAGTCACGGCGCAAGTACATTGAAGACCACTGCGTTATGCGCCATGTCATCCACCACCTGCAAGATATTTAAAGAAACAAGCGCTCAGTGATGGGCGGAGCCTAACAAAGCTATGTTGTTGGGCCAATGCGAGGAAAGAAATTCATTGTGAACAAAGCGTTGGCCAATCACAGACGAGTTTCTTTGAATGAAAGAAGTCAACAGAAAGGAGAGACGGGAAGAGAGTGGTTCACGCCGTCGCGCGTGGACCGTGAGGTTTGCGCCACTGCTAGATTCGCCCGCCAGTTGGTAGAAGCAACGTGCCCGTGGTAAGGTAGAGTCATACGTTTGGTTGAAACTTATCGCCAAACATGTCCGCGAAACCGCAAGTGAAGAAAGCGAAGTTAGATGGTGGAAAAGACGGCGTTAGTAATGGTCCTGGTAAGTTCAGTTTTTGATATATGTTCGTGGTTATGACAAAAAATAAGCACATTGATCTATTTGGTGCGTTTCGGAAAAAATTGTGCTTCCTCATTGCTGATTTGAAAAATTTTGGTTCGTTCAGTATGATTTTAGGCTTTTTAACTACAGTTTAATGTTGATGCGTGGTATTTCATCGAATATGCATTGTAAAACGAACTACGAGACTGGTTTTCGTGTGTCCTAGACGTCCTGTTATTATGCTGCGGTTTGAAGTATAGCGCTTTAGCCGTGAACGGTCGTTTCACGTGCCATGCGTTACGCATAACGCCACCCTGTGGCAATGTGTAATCGCTTGTCTCGCTTCGGAAGCTAAAATTAAAACAAAGAGAACGATTAAATTTATGTGAAGAATATCGTAAGCTGTAATTGATTTGTAATTGTACAATGATGTGGATCATGCTATGAAGGTCGCAAAAGCTGAGGTGTTGCTGATCTTGCAAACAGCCACTTGCTCACTGTGTTGATTTAAAACCTTAACACCTAACTGTAGTAATGGATAACGACTTGATGAGTGAATGAGACTGCCAAAAAGGTTTTGACTCTAATCAGCATCACAACTTATTGCTTGATTGAATAAATTGGATCATAAATTTTCATCGATCTTATTCTGCAATACTACCTTGATGCTTGTGGTAAAGGGTTGTAAATTATTTTAATGGTTAGGTCTATGAGCCTGAACTGTTGCATTTTTATAACCTCTTTTGTCACTTAATTCTCTCACCTATGTGCATGACTTATTCATCTGTATATCCTTCAACTCTTCAACCATTGCTTGCTCACCATCATCTGTGTTTTGAAATGAATGTTGTGTACATGATTAAACATTTGTGTACCCTTGCTTCCTCACCTGTTGCTACTTTTGTTTTGGTGAACTGTAGATAGAGCATGCTTATGAGGTACAGATATGCCACTGCTGTTGCATAATAAACAGTTGTTATATATGTCAAGTGTATTATTGGCTGCTGTCACGATGTTATATTTCATTTGTTTGTTTCCAGACGTGAAGTCCATAGTTCAAACACACACTCTCTGCACAACTCAGATCGATATAGTTACAGTTCCAATAAAAATTAATGATTTTAGATATTAAGTAACGATAGTGGCAGTTGGGGTGGTTTTGAAAACCCTGAAGTTGCTGACTTTTAAGTTGACGTATTTTTGTTGCAAAATAATGAAATAAATTTAAAGAAATGACAGACAAAATTATGAGCTGGTACAAAAACTGCTATTGCTATGAGACAAATCCAAAGGAAATGGAAGCACATATCCTATTTATCAAATTGTGAGGGTATGATGTTCCCTTGTTTTTCACCAATGATGCAGATTTAATGTGAAACTGAAATGTCATTTACATACTTAAAGTGAAAACTTAGTGCTTTCATTACAAGTACATGGTATAGGTTTATCCATTTGTCAAAATTAATGATCTGTATGCAATTAGGTTTAACCTAGAAATTATCCATGTGAAATTTTTCTGCATGTGGTAGTAAATCTACTGGTTCCAGTTAACTTCATTTCCAACAACTTTCCTCCCAAGTTACCTATCTGTATGTAACGGTCTCATGGAAAGAAAGCCTTTCTCAGAAAAGAATCACACACTCAGATCTTACATAGTATATATTTCGCCTAGAAAGTAGGCATCATCAGCTCTTATTAAAATAGAATCTATCTGTAAGTAATGTTTTTTTCTGGAGAAGATGTAGTCTTCAAAAGATATCTGACCTTTCTCATGAAAGTCAGTACATTCATGTATGAAAACTCTGAAGAGAAATAGCAGATTTAACAGATGAAGTGCTTGTTTGAGCTTTAATTAGGAAAGTGGCATGAATATGGCCACTCTCGAACTCTGCCTGGCATTGAATGCATTTTCTTGGCCAAAATCCCTGATAATAAAAGAGTTAATCGTCTTCATATAGCTTTTGCAATGTTTTTAAAGCAAAAAAAGTAGCATTCAAGTACTGCTGACCTTAGATCTGCAATAGCCCACATTTGCTAATGTGCTGCATTCATGAAATTCTCAGCAGCAGATTGAGCTAGAGAGCTGTTCAAACCTTCCAAAAATTTGGAAAGTCTTGTTGGGTAGTTATAGATTGGAACATTTTTGTGGGTGACGTCAAAATTGGACAGGTTTAGGTTTTTTTGAATGGCATCAGGCCCTATTCTCCAACCCCAAGAGGCAATCGAAACTACAAGTTTTTTTTTGCATCATTAGAGGATTTGAACAGCTCTTAGCTCAATCAGCTGGCAAGTTTGGTTGAATATGTTGGTACCAATTTACACAAATTTTGGCACACATGAGACTTAGGGCTAAATCACTTAAATATCAGCAATGAAGTTCAATGTTAAAAATATATTATCAAGATTCCTTTCTCCAAAAAAGTTGAGAGGGTTTCATTTTTATGATCTATGAAATTACTTCAAAAAGTTTTTTGTTAATGTCAAAAAGTTAAGCAATTGATACAAATAGTAAACAAAGCTGCAACTTTTTTCAAACAGTTTAGTTTTAGTTCATTACAAGTCATCAAACTTGAAAGCTTTGCAAATGCAGATTATAATTTTTATTGGTTGTTGCCAAACCCTGGAACCCTAACGCTCCTTTTTTTGTCAGATGAACACTAACCTTGGGAGAATTTCTCCTGTTTTTGAAAATTGAAAAAACATGCTTTCTTTCAATTAAGTTTTATTACAAAAATTACACTGAAAATATAACTCTTATTCTGTGACTTGAGCACGAATGAAGTTACTTTGTATTGATAAAAAAGAAAATGAAAAGAAAATAAAAAAAAATTTGACATGTGGGTAATTCCATGCCAAGTCCCCAATGGGCTAAACTCTACCCTTTCAGAATTTGATGAAATTTGGCATATGTACTGTTTTTGGCCCCCAAACCTCAAATCCAAAATTTTTCGTTGATCGAATGATCGGTTTCCAAGATACGGGGGTTAATTTTTTGAGAATGAAGAGAAAATATGGGGGCGCCCAACTTCAAAACCCCATTTCTTTTAAACCAGTGGTCCAATCTGGAAAAGTAAGATATCTTTGAAAAGGGGAAAAAGCCAGGTATTCAAATCTGACATTTCTGTGATTTTCATAAATTTTGGGGTGATGACCTTTTGACTTTGAAATTGACCCCGTAGATCAAATTAAAAAATGCTGATGACCATCGGATATCACACCTACAATATATCAAAATATGGAATGCATAAAACCTTTTGTTTGTGAGTAATAACAAATTGAAATTAGCATATGTAGACAATATTGGTTAACACTTTTGCGTCCGGCTGCTTTCGGGGATTTTTGGAAAACAACCTAAACGCACGTGACTTTGCATGGGAATATCTCCGTTCCTGTACAGGTTACGGACCTGGTCGAAGTGTCAAAAGACGCAGTAAGTCTTCTAGTCTGCACTCGAAAAAAATTTTTTTGATTGGGGGTTGCAGGTTTTTGTAAGTGAGGTCATAAGTGGAGGACTTTTAGGCCACCTTGGCTCACTTTGTCTGGCCCTGGGGGCCAACCGTTAGGTGGTAGTATTTCGCTGAAGTTTTTACGAGTGCAATCTACTAGACTGGCCGATCCGTTTGAGCCCTTGAATAGCTCTAGCGCAATCGGCAAAGGAGCTAGGGCGTTGGTAAAGCAACCGAAAACTGCTGTTTTTTAGGTTGAAATCGAAGTACGAATATTTCATACGCCGGCTCTCAAGGTGTTAAGTTCACGCAAATCAAATGCAGAGCAAGTCTTCTAAATGCCATCATTTTGCCATGCACAACTTCAATGCCAGGGTTAGGGTTACAGTTTGCTTTTTGGACATTGCAGAAGGTCAAATTAACATGGCAAAAGTATATTTCCATGGTGAAATGACAATGTTAAAAGGTTATGTACCCAACTGAATGTATGTTACCTACACTATATTTTGATATCAAATGTGTTTTTTAAGGCACATAAGGTTGTTAACATGTCAGTACATAAGGTTGTTAACATTTAGAAGACTTGCTCTGCATTCGATTTGTGTGAACTTAACCAATATTGTCTGCATATGCTAATTTCAATTTGTTATTACTCAAAAACAAAAAATTTTTTCGTATTCTATATTTTGGTACATTGTAGGTAGCAAATACGGCTGTGATATCTGATGGTCATCAGCATTTTTTAACACTTTGAGAGCCAGCGTACAATATATTCGTACTTTGATTTCAGCTTAAAAAACAGTAGTTTTCGGTTGCCTTACCAACGCCCTAGCTCCTCCGCCCATTGCGTTAGAGAGCTGTTCAAGGGCTCCTACGGATCAGCCAGTCTAGTAGACTGCACTCGAAAAAATTTTGGTTGAGGGGTGTGGATTTTTTGTGACTGACGTCATAAGCGAAGTAGTTTTGGGGTCATTTTGGCTCATGTTGCCTGGCCTAGGGCCAAAGTGTTTCGCTGAAGTTTTCATTGGAAAGTAGGCTTGAGTCCGAGTCCTTTGAGCCTTTGATTGACTTTCTAGCATTTCTGGTTCAAAATTTACGATCTAAAAAAGCAATTAGTTATCTAATTACTCAAATATTTTTATCAGTTTAGATCATAACTTTTGAACCTGAAACTCCAGCAGGTGATCCAAAGTATCAAAAGACTCGGATTGTCGCCTAGTTTCCAGTAAAAACTTCAGCGAAATACTACCACCTAACGGTTGGCACCCAGGGCCAGGCAAAGTGGGCCAAGGTGGCCTAAAAGTCCTCCACTTA
>JGI24159J19872_10011836_pt1 | contig 11422 bp, 10 predicted proteins | sample Ectturendosymbi4_FD_19872 | JGI IMG/M metagenome (IMG submission 19872) | reverse complement strand
AAACGGATCGAGAACTTGTTCATAAACGGATTGGGACTTGCTACGCAGATGACCGAGCGACGGCAAATGAAGTCAATATCGCGCGTCTGCCGCGGAAAAACAATGGCTGTCGTAAACAAAGTCGAAGGTCGTGCTTGCGATCACACCACTGCGCCGCTGTTGTTGGCGGCACGCTTTGCTCGAGCGGCTTAGAACTTCATCTATCGAGTTGAAGTTCATCTAACGATTGATGGAAGATTACCGGGCCGCGTAAGGTGCCATCGGACGCAATTAACGATTATTGATTGAAGTGCAGTCACCCGATGCGCTGTGACTAAAGTTGTTTGGGACGCCCGAGCGTGCTTCCAACATCCCACGTTTCGCGTGCTTCCCGGAAAAAGCGTAGAAATGCTTTCGCCGACTTGTCACGGTTGCGAATCGTCATTTGCCGAACAGCGAGCGGGGCTCGGGCACGGAGCTTTGATGAGCGCCGGACAACAAGTTGCTGTTTAGGCGAGAAAAATCCGAAAACAGCGCGCGACGAATTTCGAAAACCGTCGCTAATCGGATCCCAAGTGACCTTCGCCAGTATGTCAAGCCTCGGAAATTCCATCAACCTTCCGCTTTATTCGACGCGTCGTTGGCAATCCTCAAACTGTTTGCTCTTCCTCTGCGCGCACGGCTCGCGTCTTCCGACAGCAAAACGTCGCCCCGACGTCGAACTGCGGTTCTCTTTTCGCGCTTGCGACGTTGCAAGAACGCCAGTCAAGTCGCAAACGTCAGGTTAAACTTTCCAGCCGTCCATCTGGATGCAAATCGCCTGTCGATAACGTCTACGTACGACAATGCGCGCGCGCATCAATGGACTTGGGTCGTGCGCTGGCAAAAGGTTTTTATCAGATTGTCAAGATCTGCAGCCCCTGTTCCCCTTGCACGGGTCGCAACTGCACTGTTTGAAACTCATGTCAGGATTTTTATCTCGCCGCGCTATTTATAAACATTGGCTTGTTGAACACAGGTGCGATACTTTTTTCCTGCTGTCGCCCCATCTGACCAGGATATATATCAGGATTTTTTGGTTGTTTCTTCAGTGAGCTTTCAGCACTTTGCTTAGTGCACTAAGTTTACTCTGATCTCATGACCGTGGCAAAACAGTGTGCGCTTTCGACTTTTTAAAAAGTGATAATTTAGGGCGACTTCCAAGTTAAAGAAAACTGATGGGTGGAAAAGGTGTAGATCTCAAACCAAATCGATAACTTAGTTTTGCGTTCAAGTATTTACAGGGATACCTGTTTTTTGTGAACCAAACTTTTGTGCGACGAATTTCGTGCTGTTTTTGTGTGCCCGGGGAGGAATTCACATTCCTATAGGTTCGAGTGTGACGTTTGCACACTGTTGGCGGTAGAGAGCGGCGGCATTCCTGTGCTGTCAGCGCGGTTTTCGAAAAGTACCGCTTCCACAGTTACTCGAAAAAAATTGCAATCTTCGTATCAGATTAGCATCACTGTGGGCGTTGCGAGCGATCGGGAAATGGACAAATCTTGTACGGCAGCCGATGGCTTCCGCCGAAGGACGTGGACGCATAAACTCCGCAACATTACATCTCCCTCAGCGTGCTTCACACGCTGTCGCCCACTTGGTCAACATCGCGCGCGCTTCCCGTTTCTTATACATTTAGATTTGCTTGATTGGCAAGCCAGCGAGAACTGGAGATTCGGTTCAAACGTACTTCGATTCGCAAAACAGCAAATCGTTCTCTCCGAGCGCATTGTACATGTGTAGCCGTACACGGAGTCTGTTGTTCTTTGTCCGCAGATTTACTTGAATTTCCAACCGTGCTCTGTTGCACTATTTTACGTGCTACATATACAATACTTTTACTAAACCTGTTCCTCCAGCCTGCGATCTGGTGGATCGCTGTGTCGTTCGTTGGGCTGTCGCCAGCTGTATGAGTACTGACTTTACACTGAGTTCTGAGACGTGCCGTTGCAAAAACTTCAGTGTGGCCGGAAGTTGATGTTCGGGGAAAATGCTTGACATCTGAAGGAACTAAACCTCGAAGGAAATAACGTCTGCATAAAATTGCTCTAAAAGTCTGATTTTTTCACCACGTTAGGTTCCGTGAAAGCGACTTTTAGTCGAGGAGTTCACGACTTAAAACTCGTTCCCGAAGCAGATGTAGACAAGGAAAGGCTTGTCATCGAAAATGTGAGACAAATTAAGGATTTTCGTGATTGGTTTTGACCAAAAAATGAAATCAGGTAATTTTAGAATTTGTGAGACGTTTGGAGAAATGGTTTCAATTGGGAAGTCTCTCATAAGCAGATATATACGCGAGTATAATACCCGACGATTTAAAGGGGAAATAAGGGAAACTGTCTAATGAAAGTGATATGATAACTTCTAGTAATGGTGGATTTAGCCAATTGAGATTTTTGAAAGATCGTTTTTTTGGCTAAATGGTTTCGAGATAGAGTTTGTGTTCAAAGGCTCTTCCTGAAACAGCTGATGCGTTGCTATTTCTGTTCTGGGAGTAAGAAGATACGAGTGGCTTGAAATATCGCGAGGCAGTTGTGGCTGGTTCTGCAGCGGTCACGTGGCTTCCCGCGTAAAGGATTCAAAAGAGTTTCGACGGCGCATCGCTAGCGACCATGCTCGATGAATAGAGTACGTTATTTTTTCTCGAACCTTCGCCCGTATATGAACATGGAGCGTCGAAAAAACTTCACGCGATGTTATTGGCGGATAGTCGGAGGTTGGGTTTGTGTCGCAGCGTGTTCCTGTGCTAGACAACTTTCAGTCAAGCAAGTCATCTGATCTGCGTTTTTGTGCTTTTCAACATATTATGGCCGTATCCGTTTCAGGTTTAGACTCTTCTTGAAAAGACTGTATTCGCATTTAGTACATGCGGCCAAGCTGCGCCTTTCAAAACCGTGCAAACAAGTCCTTATCTGACTCTTCCATTTCGGCACGCACTCGTTTTTTACCTTGGCAGACACGCAGTCGAGTCCCCGGCTCCCGCATCGCGTTACGCCTAAGACGCGAACGATTAACGGCTTTAACGCTCTTCACATCTTATCAGCGCTCGCGAAACATAAGCGTGATGTGGTTGTGTAAGGAGGTGATAAACAACACCGCATCGCACCAGTCGCGAAGGCTAATTTTGGCCAACTGCTTTAATGTTTGCGCGCATCTAAAAGCGGCCAGCGTGATACATTAACTTGAGACAAGGATCTGGATAATTCAGTTCAGGTGTCCTACTAGTGATTTCTCGGTTACAACGCCGTGTTAATCGCGCTGATAATCTTAAAACCCCCCTCCCCAACACTGTTATGTCATCCTAAAGGCAACAGCTGTCTTTTTGCGTTTTGCTTGAGGTCGCCAAGGAACGCTTCTCCGAGAAACCTTAAAGGTGGTCGTCAGGTCTGAAACAAAGCTGTAGTGTCAGTAACCGTGGGGTGCCGTTTCGAAAACATCTACCGCCTGCTTTTATGTGTTCTGGCCAAACTGGTGTTGATGTTTTTGTGAACTTGTGTTGCAGTGTAAATATTTGTGAAATGCTGACATCTCTAAAAAAACTTTCGGTTCTTATCAGAAATGACGGGAAAAGTCGGATTACTTGATACTCTTGAAGCTCTTGAAGAGCGAAAGCCCTGACCTGAGCCCTGCCACACCATCTTGAGTTTAATTTACAGTGCGGCCTTCAATACCACCAATTTGTCAGAGTTGATGGTAAAATCGTTTTGTGATTTTTGTTACGATTTTCATTCCTGTCAGAGGTGTTTTTCACAACCATCTCATTAATCGTCTGCTAAGACCTCCCGTGTATCGAACTCTATTTTCTCAATTGCATCTTGGTTTGCATGCGTTTTTAATAACAGCTGTATTTGTTTATTCGCGTTGTTAGCAATTAACCGTTCTTTCTTGTGCATAGTTCTCCTCCCCTCACCCCCCCCCCTTTGTTTTTGAGGCCCTCCATCCACCTAGAATATGTTGGAAACCCTGGTTAAAGCGTAGACAGGATCACTGGGAAAAAGGCAGTCTCTGCTTCGCAAACAATACTTGCCTTGCTCAGGAAGCATGTCTGAGGTTTTTGCGCACCCTGTTTTCGACTTCAGCGGTCCATCCTGCATCAGTGTAACAACTACTAGTCTGTTTGTCAGTATTTTACTGAAGATGTCTTTTAAAGACAGTTCTGTAATTTCCTGCGAAGTATTAAACCTGCTCAGTAAATGACTCACGCCATCATACGTTGTCGTGTTTGGCATTTTAAACACTTTGCTCTAATATTCGAGGACACTAAGCTTTTTTTACTTAATTAAGCCACATTTCTTATTCCTTACTTGTTCTCATCCTTCCCCGGCGTTGTAGTAGCGCATCGCGAAACTTCATTGTGTGCTTGTGATGTTTAAAGTTCGAGTTCTGCAATGCGGTTGCCGACGGTCTATCCAACGCAATTCCGCACCAAGGTTGGCGTTTGTCAGAAGTATTTGCTTTGAGAAACTCTGGCTGGGAGCGCGTCCCTCCCCAGCGCACCAGCAGCAGTTTAATTAGTTTGGTTAAATTTGTTAATGTTGCAGAATCGCGAACTGAAGCCACTAAATAAGACACGGATTCGTTCCTTCGAACTTTCGTGTTCATGAACTTCATGTCGTGAAGTGACGTGTCTGATTTATGAGCGTTAATTACATTTGTGCACTGCTCAAGTAGATTTTTATTTAACCACGCACGCATTGCAATCACGAGCTAAGCTCAATTGATCCCAAGTCAAGTTCAATGACTAGTGTCCATGTCGTTTGTATCCTGTTACATTGTTTTGCGTCCGCCTGCCCGTCGGCCGGATCGCTTGCTGGCAGGCTTACCTTGCATTTCCTTTGAAGATTATGTATTGCCCTCTGTCTACCTCAGCCACATTGGACGCCAGGCGTTCAGCTGCTGACATCATTTAAATGTGTTTTTCACCGCAAATACCCTTTTCCAGCGTTTGAAAAGCTGCAGTGTGAAGAACAAGTTACGGAACTAACCACGTGCCGGCCAGTTCATCCCTATGTAGTTTTAGACCATGCGAGACTTGCAATGTTCCCTTCTGTTTCTTTTCGGTCATAGATCGAAATCTTTTTGAAATGACCGAAAAAATTAAGTCATTTCGGTCAGAATGTCTGAAAATATAGGCTAAGAAACACTGCTCTGGCGAGTTTTAATACAACTGAGACAAATGACCGAAATGTCTCAGCGCAAAAAAACAGGTTCCCTCTGACGTGCGCAAATGCGCAGTACCACCAGACCATTGGCGCAGTGAAATCTCATTCTTGCCCAATTGCAACATTCCAAATGCAATGTTGTATACATATTGCATAGCCTTTTTAACGCTTAAAACGTTTCACTGGTTGTGTGTCTACATGGTTGCGCAATTACATGCGCGCTAAAACAAACACAGTGCAAAATTTTCTTAGAGGCAACACTGCCTTTACGCGCCATGACTGTTGTTCAAAGGTTTTGAGTCAAACAATATCACGACAAGTTTGTAACACTGGGAGTGCTGCACATTGACTCTCAAGTAAAGTTTACTGCCGGATACCGTTGTTTCTTCGCTGAGACATTTCGGTCATTTGTACCACTGTAGTATTGAAACTAGTCGTAACAATATTCAGTAGTCTATATTTCTGACCGAATTGACTTCATTTTTTCGGTCTTTAAAAAAAATCTCGGCGTATGACCGAAAAATGACCGAAGAGAAACCTAGTGTATACATGCTGAACCGACGTTTAAGTTTCAAGGTTAGGTCATGCATTTCAATGACTCATATCACAGGTTCACTCGATAATTGTATTTAACACGCAGCACATCCGAGCACATGTTATTCAACAACTTTCGTCACGCAGGTCTGGATACTGCGTCATGGACCTGGTGCTGCCCTACGGTATATACAACATCATCCCGTGCACGTTCACACCGCAGCAGCTGGGCACTTTTTTCCTGGACATCGGTTCCACCCTCGCTTCTACAAAGGTTTCGCGCATCAGGTAGCATCGTCCATGCTGGAAATGCGACGTTGCGGATTGTCTCCATCTTGCAGTGTTTGCATCGAGACTCGATTTTCTTGCTGTGCACTGAACACGAACACGAACGCTGCCGCCTGGTTTTATGCACAGATTTATTTTAGGCCGGATGGGGTGTTCGGCGCTATGCCTGATAACACTGTCGCAACTCATTCAGCGCTATGTTTTTCTGCTAAACGTTTTGGGTGAGTGCCCGCCGCTGACGTAAGCGCTGATGTAAATCTCGAAAGCTCCCGTAACATTTTCTGTGACAATTGCATCCAGCTCGGGTCTTGATGACTCAGCATGTTTTTTTCAAGAACATGAGATAAGTGTTTTTCACAACGCGGAGCGACCTGCTTTGCGCAAATGACTTTAGGCACGTCCGACTAAACAAAAGCGTCTGTGTACGTCCCGAGCGCCGGCGGTGAAATAATTCTGCAATTTTGAGCGGCCAGTCCTGTGTAACTTTGTAAGCTGCTAAACCGTAAAGCTATCCATACAAGCGAACTTTAAGTATTTTTTTCCCTCCGGATGCTCTAATCTAATCGCCTGTCTGTTATGTTTTTCTACAGTCAGTTTTTCGGCCATCTTAAACAGTTACCGTTTCAGGGTTCCTACGCAGTCTGGAAAAATATGAAAAAGAAAATTTTCCAGACGTGATCTTTTGACATACATTTTCATAATATTTTATCCAAGATCGATATAATTTTACTTAGGTTGTGGTAAGTATTATAATGCCTGTTTTTGACCTGTGTAGGTCATTCGGAAATATTAGGTTTGGAAAAAGTCCGGAAAATGTCTGAAAAAAGTCTTGAAAAAGTCTGGAAAAGGTTATTCAAATTTAGGTAGGAACCCTGCCGTTTGTTTTCAAAAGAAACATGTTATGCATCTTGCCCAAAGCTTAGAATTCTAGGTGTGCAAACGGCGAGCTCGTGCGCATTTTGCCGGTTTTCACCGCCGTTTTGTCTCAATCCCGGTGACACTTGCGACGCGCCAATGTTTGTCTCAATCGCCGTGACAATTGTGACACGCCATTGTGTGTTTCAATCGCGGTGACACTTGCGACGCGCCTATATTTGTCTAAATCGCAGTGACAATTGCGACGCGCCTACGTTTGTCTCAATCGCGGTGACACTTGCGATGTGCCAAATCATCTTCAAAGCTGTGCTTGCTACGAGGTGCAGACTTCTTGTATACACAAAAGCACTCCGTGCCACATACCTATATGTGCCATTATCGCCTGTGCTTTTGGACGCGCAAACACTGTGTCATGTTGCGCGCTGTCAATGTCGGAAACCGTGTGTATCTAAGCTGCGAAGGGTGAATCAATTGAACATCTGCTGAAGCCACTTCAATGAATTCTGTCGCAGATAAAATTTTATTGTAGCCTTGTATGGTCACGTGGCATAACGCTGGACACTAACGCGAAGACGTTGGGGAAGGAACCGCAGAAAGCAACGTGTTTTAAAAGGAACTTGCCAGCAGTCATACCGCTAACTTAGTGTTTGCTCGAAGTTCAAATTTGGAAACAGCTGGTGCGGGTTTTTTGGGCAAATTCCACCTGAAATTGATGCGTTTTAGGGCGAGCAAGTCGATCGCGGAGTGCAAACACCAACGGGCAAGTCCCAGCTCGTTTCAACCTTGGTCTTGATTTAATGAGCTGCCTCTCGCGAAAAACAACGCGATGTTGTTTGGTGCAAGTGCCTCTGACCTGGTTGCGTCAAATGCTGCCCGCAGGAATGTCCAGTTTTGTGTGCTAAACAATTTACCGTTGTTTATTTTTTGCTAAAATGTTATTGCCCGGCTTTCCCCCATCGCAAAGAAAAACAACTTCGAAAGCATCCTCAACACGCGAGGTGTTGTGATGCGAAAAGTGTTGTTTTCACGTTTGAGAGGTGCTTCGTGAATCATGATCATCGGTTGAAAATGTTGGGGAGGTGCACTGTGCCGACCCGAAAATGTATTGACTACGAAGGCATGCAGTGAGTGATGACTTGCCAGATTTTGAAAAAGCAAACATGCAGCTTGTGCGAAACCATTTCCACTACGCACTGACAGATCGTCTTGCCGACAACACTCATTCTACAGTAATTTCGGGCGAAACGAAAGAGTTTTACGTCAATGTGAAATTTACAAAAGGCAGCCGTGAGTGCCGTTACTCAATTTCAAGCAATGCGTGACATTAATTAGCTTTCATTTATTCTTCCAATCTGCCTTTAAACTCAGCGCTTTTAACTGCACTCCCCAACACGCAAAGTAATCAAACTCTTTCGACTCGGAAGCGGTCATACTGTTTTCTTCCCGCATGTGAAACCGAATTAAACGCTTTACTTACAGTCTTCTCGCTGTTCATAGTCTTCAAAGTAAAACACATTGCAGCCCATGGGTTGTAATTCTTTAGCACCCTTCGGTCAATCAAATGCAGCCAATGCTCTCTTAACGCCAGCATTTGAATCTGCATCAGAATGTCATGAAGAAGCAACATTTATGCGTCTCAAGTTTTCCACTTAAATCAAGTACCACCTTTCTAGTAACCGCTGAACAACTGCTCGGCACACGCGATGCGAAACAACCGCAGGAAAGTTAAAAATAACAAATTTTCAAAGCGCAGAAATACTTGCGGTCACCTCTGCGACGCACGCATTTGCTGATATACTTCGGCAGAACTTCAAAAATGACATTCAGGTGGCACATTTGGCCGGTCTGACTTCGTTTTAACAGTGTAGGCCCTTATGGCGGCCGTCTTTATGAAATACAGTACCAGCTTACCACAGCGCGGTCTAGTTTTTTCCCGCCAAGCTGGCAAAAACGTCGCCAGCTGTTGTGCTGTATCAGCCACCGGCGGATGCAAATGCGTATGTTGCTTTCTTGACATAGATTTTGCGTTTTCGATAATGATACCAATGAGCTCATGGTGACTCTGAAAGTAGACCGGCATGCACCAGATCGCGAGAATTTTCGCTGAGATTGGTTTTACATTGTTTCTAAATCCCGATTATCATAATGGTTTGATTCTATCTTTTCTCCCAAGGAAAGTCTGTGCTCAGGATAATCTACATCGTCAAAACGGTCCCGGCAGATTTTGCAGCAAATTGACGTAAAACAAGAGATAATGCACTACGTGTGATTGATAAAACGTGCTCTAGCCCTATTGAATGCAAAAATGTATCTTTGGCTTTCGAGTGTGATGCAGCACTTCAGATGAATATATGTTTCGTGAAGTATATATCTAGCTAATACAACTTTAACTCTGAAATGATTGCATGCTTGTATGGTTGATGGAACAAGGGGGGCGGGGTCCAGACCCCGTGCAAGGTTTCGAACGCGGTCCGAGATACAAAGGTCCCCCACTAGTTTACTGCATTTTTGATGTTACAAATTACACCATCTTCAAAGTTTTCTAGAGTGCCTCACCTTGTCGATATGACAAACTTCTATCCATGTGACAAAGTAATGAACCGTCTGCTTGCAGTAAGAAAGCTCGGGATGTTCATGTCTGCAGTAAAAGTTAAAAAACGATACTTGCACAAGAGGTTGGAGCCCAGAGTCTTTAAGTATACAAAATCTTACGAACGGGTATGACGAGAACGCTTATGGAATGCTGTTTTATTTGTAAAACCGGCTTTACTTGAAGTGGAACCGCACTTGTTTACGCAAAATAAGATTTTATACCGCAGGCTTACTTCACAAAGAACCGTGTAGATATTTTTAGAGCTAGTATAGTACTGACAAAATATGCTGGTGCGTTTTCGCATTTCAAGTTATGCGAACAGGTCTGTGTAAGATTAAATGATCGCCTATGACGTCGCACAATCAATCAGCCATGACGAAGGTAGCATACCTAGATCGGTCCCTCACTATAAATTTCGATCCGTCACCCCTCCCTCCCATGCTTGCAATAACTGAAAAGGATGCGATTTTTATGATTCATCGTTATTTTTTAAATGTATGCCAACTAAATATTTGTTAAAAATGCTCATTCAACTTCTTAATAATGCAAGCAAAGAAGGTGCCGGATTAACCGTTATGTAAACAAGGCACATGACTTAAGCCTATCAAAAATTCAGGCCACAAAAAGACTTGTGATCAAGAGTTTTCTTGCGAATGAACACTTGTTATAATGTTTGTGGTTGCCGCGATGCCGGAACGTCGAGTTTTTTTGTTAAACTTTCTAGGCCTCTCGTTTAGGTGTTAAATATTTATTTATAAGTCATTTGCTGCTAACTCCGCTTAGCGCCTTATTCTACTGAATTAACTACTACGTTTCGCATTACTAAGAAGTGGTTAGATGGCGTTGGAATTCTTTTCTACTGCATTGGAAATGTTTTGCTTGAGGTTAAGTGCATGTTATTTCATGTGCGCAGTGCAGTGCTGCATTATCCGAGTGGAGTTAATGTTTGTGCAAAGTGTTTGCAAACGTTATCTGGTTTGCATATAACGGAGTGGATCCAGAAATGAAAAAGGACGTTTTCACAGTATATCGATAGGTTGGTGCAATGTCATTTAGATAAATCAGCAGTGTTTGGGCTGGTTTTGATTGTGAGATAGAGATGATGGCGGCGCAGATAAGTTTTGGTGTAGTAGCCTAGATAAGATTTTAGTGTTGTAGATAGGTTTTGGTGTCTTAGATAAGTTTAAATGTTGCACATAAAATTTAGCGTAGCATCTAATTTTCTGAAGCTGACTTCTCGCTCTTTGTTATGCAGTACTTCGATTATTCGCTGCATTTGAGACAATGTTTTTAGAAGTCTGAACGGACAATTGAATTCATGACATCTCCGGACTTAATTGTCCCCAAGCGTTTATCACCGCTCCTACAACCCTCAGCCTGTCAAGCTACTTCGCAAAAGCCAGCATACATCTTCTGTTTGAGAAACTAGCACTTTTAAAACAAACTTGCGATAGGTTCTCCTCGGGCACTCTAGTCTATATCACCCGGATGCAGAACCGCAACCAGCTGATATTTTCTGGGACAAAATGATTGTAACTTGTACTTCACAACTAAACATGGTTTTGAAAATTTTAGGGGGGGGGAATTTCCCGGTTGCCCACCCCCTGGTTGCGGACCTGCCCTGATCCATGGTTTTACGAGCTAATTGACATTGGGCGGTAGAAATTTGGCAACAATCTAACCGTATGGACCCAATTTTCTGGATTCGATACACAACGGGCAATGTCGATTTGTCAAACCCACGAAAGCAACGGGGATTACTTTCTTTGCCGATAAACAACAATGGCAGTTTAATGGGATCATTTGCATTAAAACAAGCATTGTCACACGCTTATCTTTTTTGGTCCCAGGTGGATCGTAGCCAGTGCCGTGGCAAGGGTAAGTGAGGCCCCCCCCGAAATTTCACGTGGGGCCCCCCATACGCTATTGGCCTATTATTATGAATTGCAGT
>JGI24159J19872_10011833_pt1 | contig 11423 bp, 9 predicted proteins | sample Ectturendosymbi4_FD_19872 | JGI IMG/M metagenome (IMG submission 19872) | reverse complement strand
CGTTCAACAGAGCTGAAGCTTGACAGCGTTCGAACGTAAAAAGTTGTTTCAATGAAGTCATTTGAGAGAGTATGCCCGAGCGAGTTTATCAACCGCGGCAATATGTGCACATGCTCACCGGTAGAATGCATACATTTTTCAATTTTACTTGTTTACTGATATCTTTTGCAAGGTATCTGCTTTAAAATCGATTAATTATCAGCCTTCTCTAATAATTTTAATTGTGTTTTTATTTAGAGGTGTAATTTTTTCTGTAAAATTAAAAGACTAACTTCTGCTTGATAGTATTGTGGAAAAGTCAGAGACGAACGTGCATTTACATCGCTTTAAAACAAGTTTCCGTATTCCTGGAAAGTGCAAGTAGGGTTTATGAATTTATCTGAAAAGAATTATCACTTTAAGTAACTAATGCAGCTGAAGGTCGGAGTCGGTCCGGAGTCGGATAATCGAAATTTCCAGGAGTCGGATAACGGGACTTCCGACTCCACGGCCCTGGTATTAGATCTAATAAGACGGGTCAGGCTGGTGTAATTGCATTAGCCTTTTTATATCGGGTTTATTTTGAATAGGAGCAGTCATTTTAGATAGAAGCAGTGTGGACTGCATCGCGCTTAAATCTCCCCGCGTGACTGCATCAAGATGCTTTGTTTTGCCCTCTGAAAGGGCGGTTACTGAACTGAACGCATACTCCACTAAGTATGCGTCCGGAAACGTAGTAATGAAATTTTTGACTCGATCCCACGCGTAAAGGGAAATCTCTTTTGTTTCTGCAACGAGAACGATGGATACGAGATGCTGATCATCAATTTTAGCTCGATATCACAAGTTTCTTGTCTAGAATTCCATGTTCAGATGATGGGTCCCTTATCCGTTGAGGGATTTCCAGTTGAAATACATCTTGGACTCGAACATACATGTCTTTATGAAATTCCAGAAGATTTTCGTTGTACATGTCTATGTCTACATCAGATATGCCTTTGTCACCGGTTTCAAGCTTTTGCAAACTTGCGCATTGGAAAAAGTCTTGTCGAGCTAAATTTCGCTGATACAACACAAGCTTGTTTGTGAACCCAGGAAATTTCGTTTTCACCTTGATTAGAGTTACTTCATCACCCTGAAAGGATAAATTCAATTTATTTAATTTGGCAAATATGTCTGACAAGTCAGCGATATCATTTCTCGCAAGCACAAGTTCTTTCGCAAGGTCAGGGTGGCAACCTTGTAAGAATTCCAGGTCAGTATCAAAAAGTGAGTAAAATTCTGCAAGGCAGTTTCCGCTGGAAAACCATTGCACTTCGGTGTTGAGTGGTAAGCTCAAAGGCTTCATCGTTTTCACCGCACAATTTTGGAATAAGCGTGTGTATTCAGGACGTGATCTTTAATTTTATTCACTGCTTTGATAAGATTTTTCAAGCTGAACATTCATATTAATGTCCACAAAATACTGCCAACAAAACTACACAGTGAATGTGAGCACCTACTGATTTGCTACTTTTAGGAATGCGTTGAAGCCCATCGTAGATGGGACACCGTCAGTTGCTCACATTATTACATTGTTGAGTGGAATTTAACTTTTTTCGAAATGTATCTTGACTTTTTCAAATTCTGTCTCACCCCGAGTATCTGTATCCAGAAATTTAACCACTACCAGCTCTTTATCTGAAACTCCCTCGTACATAAAACGAACATATCCAAGCAGTATTGGCTCATTTCTTGGCAAAGTAGACTCGCCCGTTTGGAGACTGATTTCTGTATTCTTCCTTGTTCGGCATAACCTATCTTCTAAATCCGTAGCCCTCTGATCAGCCTGTCTCTTTACAATAGTATTTTAACTCGAAACATATCAAGGTTGGAACAAAATTAACAGGTCTGGATACACATCTTGCCTGTGCTCTGTCTCAGCAAACTCCACCGCCTCACAACTCGTGAAGAACGTAGCATGCAAGACCGGGAGCCGCGTGTCTAACAGGCTCATCAGCAAACAGCTGTCCGACCTATGGAAGGTCCCAACACCTGGGGGAAATAGTACCTCTGTCCTCTTTACATTAGAGAGGCTTGCTGCCGCCCTCAAGCGCCTGGAGCCAGGAAAATCTCCTGCTTTGGATTCTATTTTTGCGGAGGGTATACTCCACGCCGGGTCAGCTCTCAAATCTTGGTTATATCATTTCCTCACTTTCTACATGCGTTAAGTCAAAATCCCCAGAATCTGGAAACGAGCAGTAGTAGTTGCAGTCCCTAAGCCGGAAAAGCCATTGGAGGACCTAAAGAATTATCGCCCTATATCTCTACTGCATGTCCCTTTCACGATCCTCGAGAGACTCATCTATGCTCGTGTCGAACCAATCATCAACACATAATTTCTGCAAGAATAAGCGGGCTTTCGACACGGTGTCATATACGAAATTTCTGACTTCAAGCCTTGTGCACTTGCACAGAGTAATATTCTGCATATCAAATACGCTGACAACACTGATGATTAGGGCTTTGGGTTTGGTGCTTAGGTAAGTGTGTCCGGTGAGGGTTTGGGTTAGAAAATGAAAAATATCCCATATTTTGCAGTGGTTATAGTTAATCCCGTAGTAGAGGTTGATGTGGGTATCTGATATCTAACCAAAAGGTTTTAGTTTACACAGCACACATAAAAAATAATCGCCAAACTTTATTCCTTTACTCGAAGAAGCCAAATAACCGACAAGCAATAATAGGTCAGAAATTTCGCAGAGGTCAGAAATTTCGCTTGACAACGGGAGGTCGACCGTTGATCAGGTCACCTTTCTGACGCAAGACACCGAGGACAGCTTTTCGGCTGAGAACAAGGCCAGAGCTGTGTTTGTAGATCTCACAGCAGCCTTGCATACTGCATGGCATCGCGGCCTCACCCGGAAGCTACTGCGATTGCTACCTGAATGGCACACGGTCCGCGTGATCATGGAGCTGGTTGGCAATCGCAGCTCCACTCTTACCACCGGTAACAATAAACGGATCAGGTTACGATGCCTCAAGAACGGCTTCCCCACAGAGATCCGTCCTAACACCCTTCTTTCCAACATCTATGTCTTTGAGTTGTCAAACACCGTCTCCAGAAAGTGCAGTATGCATATACAGACGACCTAGCAATAATGCATGCTGATTATAGGCAAGCAATGGAAGGGGTGCTAAGAAAAGACATGGCAACTATAGGTGAATGCCTCCAAACCCGGAAGTCAAAATTCAGTACTACAAACACAGTGTCGGCAGTCTTCACATCAACAGTGAGAAAGCTAAACGTGAGCTAAAGGTCAATCTCAACAAGGAAACCCTGCCCTTTTGCTCCGAGCCAAAATACCTCGGAGTAACGTTGGACAGGACACTCACCTATTACCGACACGTCGAGTCACTTCGCAAAAAGTTGACATCACGCGTCGCAATGTTGTGGTGGCTTGCTGGTTCGTGCTTGGGTGCTGGAGAAATAACGTTGCGAACAGTCACCTTAGGCCTTTCAATCTTAGCCTTAGCCACCTTATCCCATTCAACAACAGAGTACTGCGCTTCTGTCTGGTGCCGCAGTGCTCACATCTCTGCCAGCAACAACGCCTTGCGGACTGTGACTGGATGCCTGGGTCCAACGCCAGCGGATAATCTTCCTAACATTGCGGGCATCCAACCTGCTGAGCTTCTTTGGAAAGGAGCCACACTGTCCCAAACACACCGTGCCATGTAACCTGGACATATGTTCCTCACAATGCTCACCTATATGCATCGAGTGGGTATGCAAGGCATCTCAAATCGAGACACCCATTTGTACCCGCCGCACAACAACTCATCAGTTCATCTGACAACAACAACAGACGTGCGGCGGTCTGGGCGGATCACCAATGCAATGCGGAATGGTAGGAGAACACTACAAGATTCCGTGCTTTTATCCCCGACATCGGCACACACCCTCCAGGACTGACCCCGCCACGAACAGTGTGGGTCCGGCTTAACCGCACCGGCGCCGGACGTTTGCTCTCCTGCTTACACGAATTGAGTATGGCCCCTTCTGAAGCTTGAGAGTGTGGCGCAGAAGAACTAACCGTTGACCATGTCGTCCTTCAATGTCTAATCTCCAATAATCCATCAACCTCCCCATGAACTGCACGGCCTGACGGTTCTGGATGATGAGATAATCGAGTGGCTGTTCAACACCTGTCCCGAGATAGTGGCGCCAAGCAGTGAAAGTGGCTCAAACCATGAAGAAGAACATCAGACTATGCAAAAATTTATAATTTGATGATTTTTTTTACAACGTTTAGAAATACCGGCATATATGCTCTTTTTTTCGTGCTTTAACATTAGCAAAGTTCCTCAGAATTTTGTTCAAGTTTAAGCCTCTTCGAATTTCGGATTCAATAGATAGGCTATAATCGCCAAACCATTTAAGTGCACTTGTTGGATAGATGCTCTCAAATAAGTTTTAATTACTTTTAGCTTAGAAAAACGCCTTTCTCCGGATGCCACGGTCACGGGGATGGTCAAGTAAATCCTGAGAGCAATGAACAAATTGGGGAAAGAGGCTGTCTCATCAGATCTCTACGAGGGAAAATGAACAACAGTAAAGACCAGCTAAACAGGACGCATTTTAAATTACGAACCAAACTTATTCAAAGCAAATAACTATTTCAGAAGACAAGTGGCAGCAACTACTGAAATAGGAATAACTGTCGAGCCGTTTCTTGCAGCAACTATTAAACTTGAACTGCCAAGCACGAAACGCTTACAACTGAAACAGAAAACAGCTTCAAAACCTTCTATGTCTTAACTAGCTGTTGTTGAAACGCTAGACTACACATTGGCGAAAAACAATGATCACTGTTACGATTGCAGAACGAATTCTGATGAATGAAAGCGTTGAAACCGTGCAGTTCACTTAGATTTTCGTTGGCCACGAGCTCTATTCTCACAAAATACTATGGGCCCCGCACCGGCGCTACATAAGCAGCTTCAATAGAAAGTGTAAGTTGTGTAGGTTAGTAGGCGTAGCGCGGGGACCCGTTCGGCGCGGGGCCCGATATGAAGCAAAGCAATCGGCCCAATCGGCTAAAGGCCGGCCCTGACTAAACTCATGATTCGTGTTCGTTTTCAAGAGCAGGTTTCCAACAAGAAACTTGTATACGGTCTACGAATATTTGTTGATGGTTTCAGGTGGCGCTACTGCAGGTAACTATATTCTCTCTTTGAGAGTTCTTCTGGTACCTCTTCCTCCACTGTTAGCCTATTCCTCGTAAGATTTTTGACGCATTTCACGCTGCTTACTCGACAATGTGTTTACTGAGTATATGGATTTTATTTACATAACAAAAGTTACAAGTTTAGTTATAGCGTACACATAATAGTTAAAGCCAGACAAAGATTGGTATGAGCGACAGTGACAAAAGCAAGTCATGTGGAAAAAAGTGTTTTTTAAGTTACGCTTACGATTTTCCGCTGTGTCTTAAGCTGGCCTTTTTTATTGTAGAAATCAANACAACTCAAATCATGCTTGCTTTCTAATTGATGAGGCGCAGTTTCATTTCAATTCCCTTGAGCGAGTAATGGTACCCGCGAAATGGTCTCCAGTTAACGCCGTTGGCGTAGGACGAGTGCGAGCCATTCAGATAAAGTCCGTTAGGATTGGCGCCATGGCAGGCAGTGTACCACCATCCTCCTTTGTACGCAGAGGCGCAGGAAGCAGCTCCATACGTATCCTGGTCTTTGTCTTTAGTGCTGAAGCGCGTTCCCGCAGACGGCATGGCAGAACCTATAGTTCGGACAAAGAAACAATTTAGATTAGGCCGTAACATCTTACAGGATGTGCCATAGGCATAGGAGCAGGCTAATTTTTGGGGGCGCGAAGGAATTTTACCCGGATTCTCCCAATGCCCGAAAAATACTACAAAATAAGTGACCCCCAAAAAAAACTTTTCAAGTCAATTCGGGCGCCATTATTTTTAAATCAAGCACATTGGGTACCATTTTTACTCAGATTTTCAGGGAGTTTTATAAGGTTCTCAGAGTTTTTCCAGGATTTTATAGGACTTTGCCCGGAGTTTCACCAAATAAAAACTTTCAGGGGAGCAGTTTCACCCCCTGCACCCCCGTTTCCTACACCAGTGGCATGTACCTTCAATGTACAGTATTTACACCAAATGGAGTTGAATTGTGCAACAGACGAACACAATAGATATTGACAGAGTTTCTTCCTGCAGCTCAAAGTCAACTCATAGCTCTGGAATATATAAGTTGGAATTGCTACGTCAGGATGGGGAATTACTGTACAGAGTCACAGTCCTCTTTCAAACTATAAACATCTTTACCGATTATAACATTTGGGTAAATATAGTCGAGAAAACAATTTTGCAGATTTTGAAAATTTTTCCCAAACTACGAAATTGTATTTATTTTCTTACAACATGCACAGTCTATCGTGAAGTGGCTAAAATTATTAGAACTGTCTCGAACAGTGGTGACTGCTGCAATCGGGCACCTTGGGTTCAGCCCGAGTCTTCGAGTACATTTTACCTTGCAGAACGGGTACTTGCGCTCTTTGTCAACTTCAACCAACCCCGACTTCACTAATTCCAGTTACTAACTCTGTCTCATTCATTGAGTCTGGATGCTGTTCATAGATTTGCGTTCAGTGTCTGGCGATGATTTTAGGGGACCGCGTCATCTGCATCAAATCCATCATTCGCAGCAGACGTTCTCTCCCCAGCGTTCATCCGCGCTTGACTAGGGATAAAAAATCAAAGACCGAGCTGTCCTCTGTAATTCAGTTATTTTTTGATGTAATTCAGTTCATAATCAATATTTTTGCAAACAATGGGTTTCCTTTCAATAGAGCTTAGAATTTGAATTTCAATCTTCGAAGGGCTTCCGTTCCAAAATAATTTTTCAAAGGAACGAAAACTTGTCTGTAACTGAACCTATTATGAATGAGCCTGGTTGGTGGAGAAGAATAACTGTCATACCATCTCTCTGTCACTTAAAGCGCGTAATATTGAATGAGTTCTGTAAGCTTCTCATTCACTGTTACGTTTTTTCGCAGAACAATAACACTATAATATATAGGTGAGAATGAGAACAAATCAAAATTTCAGCCTCGTAAGCTTTCATCGGTTCCATACAGTCAGTTTCAATCGCGGCATGAAGGTCATTAGTCTCCTGCAGATTTCGCTTGGGGAGAGGCAAGGTTGCGTTCCCAGTCTATGTCTCTTTCTATTTACTGTCTGCCTTGGTGAACTATAAATTCTGTTGGGCTCGGCCAGAGCGGGATGCATTGTAGAAAACGGTTGTGAAGAACTTGATGTTCGCTAAATGATATATGTGTGTTGGGTTTGGTCCTACTCCTAGCCATTGCCAGCTTGTGGTGTAAATGGCTACGCGGTTACAAATTTCTCTCTCTGGGTGAACATGTGGTATGTTTGCGATGCTTATGTTTTATCAACAGTGGAGTTTCCAGTTAATTGCATTTATAATCACTGTATGGTTCAGTTAGCACATATAAAATCTCATTAAGAAATATTTTGATTTGAAATGTTAGATAATAATAGTCAATTTGAATACTACGTTGGAAGCACTTAAAATACTTCTGTTTTCTAAGTGGGTGAGTAAATACAAATATAGGGCGAAATCGATGGAACCATACACCTTGCATTTTTCAGGGAGGGCTACAATTGATCCAGAAGAGCCGACCCTGGTCCTTGCATCAGTGGTCTTCAACGCCTGGTCATTTACTCTAATCATGTTGTTTAACATGAATTTTTTTAATTGTAGAAAGATAGTCAGTATACTGTATTGCTTCCTCTTAAAATTTTGAATAGTTTGTTGCTCCAGTTGTCTACCTGCATTGCGTTGATGTTAAGTTTGCTGAAAAAGTCAAAGATCTTGGAGTAGGCTTATTACATTATGTCTCGCTAAATTATACCAATGACATTCAGAGGAAAGTGAAGACACTTTATTGTACGTCAAATAAACTCAAAGCAACCCTTGCCCAGTGCTGTTACTGCAGTTAAAAAGCACCCTGTTTCGTGCTTATGCCAGTGCACGCCTGCTAACTGTGGTGCAAGTACCTACGGGTGGTCTGGTATTTTAAGCCTCCCAGTTGCCTACAACTATGCCTATGGTATTTTGTACTACTTTACATCCCAAGGAATGTGTAAGTGGTCGGCCACATTAAATTACATATCTTTTTAGAACATTTGAAGGGTTGATCGGTAGCAATTTGTGTGCTTTATGTTAACGATGTGCATCTTCATCTAACTTTTTCGGTCTGTTCACTTCAATTATCTGATATCTTTTACAAATATCTATTTTCTCTTAATATGTAACGCTTCTGTTTGAGAATGACTGAATTCAGTAGTTGCTTGCGCGTTGTTTCAGTGTCTGTTCATATTCGGAATTTTCTGTCTGTGTATCACCTAAAAACACCAAACTTGCGATGTGTTGTGTTTAAGCATTTTTGTATCCTTGTGTTCTTTGACAAAACCCTGCGATATGGACCATATGTCCGAGTCAAACGAATATTTACAAAACAAAAATGGAAAAGGACATAGCGTAGCCAATAAAAACAGGTCATTTGTGACTAGAATTATAGCAGGAAAAGGAGAAATTCTTCGAGACGTCAGGCCTATTCCTGCAATGAAAGCTACAATTGGATCTCGAACATCACTAATGAAATGATATGAACATGAAAGAAGTGATAAACTTTGCGTGAGCTGTGCAGTGCTTTACTAGGTTTGCCACTTGCATCTTGTCTTTTACCTTCATTGAAACATGCATCTTATGCGAAATCTGTGATGAGCCCGAGTGACGCTGATGACCTGGAGTCACCTCTGACCACGAAAACAGTTTTACGTTGTAAGTATTCAATAACCAAACGTAGAGTAGAATAGTTGAAAATCCTGTTAGTTGTGTAGCAGCAGTAGCACGAAATAGCGAATTTGGGTAGATGAATTTAAATTTCCTTTGTCTTAGCTGGTATACACTGTTCTCGAAATTTTTCAATTCTATTAGGATTTTCAATGATTTCACAGTGTTTTCATCATGATATGACACTTCTATTTTTTGCAAAAAACATGCTTTACAAAACACCATAATAATAAAATGAAAGTGGGAAAACTTTTGACAAAATATTAATAGCGTTTAAGTGTTGTTCCACTATAAGGCGCGTGGTACAAAAGCAGTGTTCTCTTCGTCATAGAAAATGGAGGCTGTTGTTTTAGATCAGTGCATGACCTGAAATTCTGTGTGGTAATTCTATAGACAGATTGCGAGTTCCCAAACCGAGCAAGTCATTATGAAAGACTTCATTCTATGTTACATAGCATATAACTATTTGAAATTCTGTTAACATTCTTACCTAGTTTCGAGCATAAAAAGAAAGATATTTGAAAACTGTTTTTAGGCAATTACAAAATTATTTTCTTGATGTTCGCCTTGTGATATTTGTCCCTATCATGAAAGCAAAGTAAAACGTTGATCCATTTCGTACGAAAACCCAAGCTAGGGTAGGAATTAACAACTTCTTTTACTCATGATGTGATTAATCATCTTTAGTTTTTTGTTTAAAAGCAGAACTTGTTTTGTATATTCTCAACTATTTCATATCAGTTTAAATTACTTTAAAGATATTGACAAATCCAATCCGCTCTAATATCTTCACTTTACATCAAGTCGTTGGGCTGCTTGATAATTTAATCATAGCTTGAAGACTTTTGATTTCCATTTAATTAGACTTTGTTATATATGACTTTATTAAAATTTAAACCCTACAAATTTCCTAAGTGCGCTCATAGATTCTAGTGCCCAGAAACGTTTGTGACAAGGGTGCAAGCTCTTCGTGCAGCAGAAAATATCTTCAATGAAAGATTGCTTCCAACAAGTGAGCGCCAGCTGATTAGCAACAGAAGAACGAAGCAGGGAAAATTCTTTAGTTATAGCTGGTAAAATGGAAAATATCTCATGAAGCCAGGTAGATGTCTTTTCTTGGTTCATTGGCCGATACTGCAATGAAAACCATATGCCCGCACGGAAACGATACGCTGGCCACATAATTAGTATTCCTCGCGGGGCTTAGTAAAAAATTAGACTAAACAAGCATTCTTCTACAAGATGAAATGGTAAAATTAACTCTTATAATTTATTAACGTGTCAGCATTGACTTTGGGAGATTATTTGGATCGGACTGGGTCATTTTGGAAAGAGCTATTGTCACCTACTGCCGCGCAAAACATCTTGGAATCAAACGTTTGTTTTCCAGAAGTTGATTGAAACTTACTTTAAAACAGTACGGCGATAACTTCAGAAGCCACAAAATACCCCATGCAAGCTTTGTGAAAAAGAGAGCATGAAAATACGTTGCAAAAAGATCCTGGACCCAAAGTTCACAATAATCATATTTTGATTGCAAAGTAGTCAATTAATGCAAAGTTGTACTTACCAACATTTCCGGAGTATGAACCGATCTTCGTTATGGCGTAATCTGTTCCAGTTCCTACGACGAACGATCTGCAATATATAGAAAGTTCGTGGTTTTAAAAATGTACAAAAAATCTTCAAACTTTGCTAACGCGGAAAGCATGCTGCGCTGGCGATAGATACTTCGAAAGTGGCACAATAGGATCACTTTCAAAGACCACAACCTCAGGAAGCTTTGGACTATTTTTTACATATGTATGCAAAAGCAACTTAAAAATTTCTTCATTACAGAAAAAGTTCCACTTTGTATACTCTTCAAAAAGTGGTTTGTAAACACAGTTACTTATTTTGATTTACAAGAAATTTGTGAACATCTCTAAAATCTGTTTCAAACAATGCGGTAGCTTGTCTCCTTTTGTGTATATAATTTACTTATCGGCTGCTCATGAAACAAGAATTGAATAATCAAACCTGATGACCACTTAAATGTATTGATTTTATTAAGTACAGTGTTGTCTTGCATGGGTTTCTTTGGCAAAATTTATTTAAAATCTGCAAAATTTTTGAACTTATTTGGTTTCAAGTTATGTAGAGATTTGTATGTTCTCGTGGTATCTTCTCGCCAGCTTAACTGTGGAGACGCTGATTGCTGCTGTACCGGCTTGGGGCGATTGGTGCTCGCATAGTGCAGACAGGGTCGAGCTTGCTATTTTCAGACATCCCAACGTCTGTCCTTGCACTACATAGCCCGCGAGCTGAAAAGTACAATAAAACTCCAACAAAAGCAAACAAACACAAACAAACATCAAGAGTGTGATGTATCTTGTGGTCAATTTTGTATTTCTTACTACAGATTTTATTTGGCCTTTTTGCTAAATCGTCTGGCGTGTTTGAGTCGTCCCAATCAGTGGCGTACGCAGAAACTTTTCATGGGGGAGTTTCATTCAGCGGCATAGGGTAGTCATTTGTATTTGGTGTGCGCTGTTTGTGACGTCACAAAATGACGT
>JGI24159J19872_10011832_pt1 | contig 11423 bp, 10 predicted proteins | sample Ectturendosymbi4_FD_19872 | JGI IMG/M metagenome (IMG submission 19872) | reverse complement strand
ATAGGCGTTCACAGAAATTTTTCCATTGATCGGCAAAGTCGACATTTTGCTTGCCCATTTCAGGCTGCTGACGATACAATGCAAATGGACGTTCACATAACGCTTTACCTTTCTACACCACAAAGAAAATGACCCATGTTACGGCAACAGTCCCAAAAATGCCCTTCGTTGGCAGCAATGTTTCTTTTCACATCGTATAAAAAGACGTGACTTACTGCAATCAGCAGTCATTGTCTCCCTGCATTGCCTGCCACAGATGTCTTCAACAGTCACATGCGGCTAAACGCCTACTACCGCAACTTGAAGTAAACCTTTGTTGCCATGTTACTGTTACGCAATGAAGGTCAATTTTAGAAATATCCGCACCCAAGTTTCGCAACCTCCCTCTGCAGGCAATGTAGCGGACATGAGTGAACAGCAAGCTCAAAATTGTATGACACCACAACAGTGAACCCGGCTCTTGTGCAGTGAGAGTGTCATATCTGAAAATAAAACTGTCATTGCAAGAATTAAGTCACTTAAGCTGCTGACTTCAGTTTTCTAGAATTTTTGACTCTTAGTCCCAATTTCCAGATGGTGGAAAATTCCCATTTTGTCACCCCTGCAGACACCCATGAACACAGGGGAATGCCAAACACAGCCGCAGCTGAGCACAACATCCGACTAATCATAGTGACGATTATTACGTCACATATGGGCATGGCATACGATGTTGAACATCACGCTCAAAGCACACCGCCGCACCATGGTTTCAGTCAATTGATCAGTGTTGAGTATGCGTGTGTAGAGCATTATCCCTGCGTATATTGTACTCGGTAAGATGTCTGGATCGCATTACTTCCCAAATAGTGACTGCTTATTGACCAGTCGCAGAAATGTCTGCATCATTCCAAATCCAGATTTTTTCGCAGCCAAGTAATCAAAAATTATGAACTTAAAATTGCTCATAACTGCCTGAATATGGCGGTTACTAGTCTGATGCACCATTGTAAATACATCAATAAATTCGTTGTGCTTCTGCGAAAGTCTGCTGTTATGTCGTAAATGTGGTCAATTTAAGTGATTTTCACTGATATCTCGCTACTTAGATGACGTCAGGCTAGAAACAACCGTCTTCGCTTAAACCGGATAAAATCGCCCGTCAAATCAAATCCGGATTAACCGAGGTATACTGTATTTAGCTTCACAGTGGGGGCGGCTCGCCCCTTACCGTTATGCCACTGGTGATATACTAGGAGTCTCATGTTTGAAATGCACGGCAAGTCACTGTCAGCGCAGTACACACACTTTGTCATATCGGAGTTCTTACAATTTCAGAACGTAAAATTACAAAAATCATTAGCAGGCAAACATTTACTCGTGGCCAATCATATGTGTTGATTTTGTGTGAAGCCACTTGATAATTGCTAGGGCAACCCAAAGTCAAATTTTTTTCTGCTTTTTTCAAAGTTTATGAAACGTCCACAAACCAAATTTCACACTGATATCATGAGCGACTCCAAAGTTATTAGGTCAAAAAAGTCAAAATTTATCATTAGGCCTAGGTCAAAAGTTATCGTTTGGTCAAAATTTCTTACAGCACAGTTTTTGTCTATATCGATATTTTATTAAAGCTACTACAACAGATATTGACGTACTTTTGCAAGTCTAATTTAAACTCTGACATAATACTGGATTTTTTGCGACTGCCCACTACCGGACGATTGAAAGTACGCTAGGCGTGGTGTAGCCTACTTGATATCGAAGTATCAGGGGCGGATCCAGTCAGTAAGTTTAGAGGAAATTTCAGTCATATTTGGTACTCAAGTCTTAAAACAGCTTCGCTACTGTAAACGAGATAAAGTATGCTTCGCAACACTGTTGCAACAAAACAATAGATAATGAAATGGCCTTTTATCGCAAATGTTGTTTTCCGAATTGTACAAAATTATGGTGAATAGGGCCATTTTCGTAAGTTTTAGGGGGAGATCTCCCCCTGGATCTGCCCCTTTGAAGTATAACAATCGGAACCGTCGACAGAAAATCTTCAATTGGGGGGCTTTACGCGTAGGCATACAAGGCGGAGGAGCTGCCGCCCCCCAGCTTGAAAAATTTCAAGGCAAACTCTATTTTCAGGGCAAACACAAGTTGCTCAAAAATCCTGAATGATAAAAATATTTCAATACAGTGAAAACTTTCAGGGCAACTCTGTTTTTCAGGTCAAGCGCAAATTGCTCAAAAATCCTGAATGATGAAATATATATATTCCATACAGTGAATTCAAGACACACTCTGTTTTACAGGGCAAGCACAAGTTGCTCAAAAATCCAGAATGTAAAAAGTATATTCAATAAAGTGAAAATTTTCAGGACAAGTGCAAGTTGCTCAAAAATCCTCAATTACAAAATATTTCAATACAGTGAAAAATTTCAGGGCAAGCGCAAAGTTGATCAAAAATCCTGAATGGTAAAAAATATATTCAATTCAGTGAAAACTTTCAGGACACACTATGTTTTTCAGAGCAAGTGCAAGTTGCTCAAAAATCCTGAACCGTGAAAAAGTTTTCAATGCAGTGTATTCAGTGTATAATCACTTGGGGGTTCTTCTTTTGAGCGAGTTGTTGAAACCACTGCTCTGCCGCACTAGATCTCGGGGCTGGTGTTGAGCAGCAATTCAATTGTCTCATCGTCCAGAACCATGCAGTCCATTGGGAGGTCGATTGATTGGATATTGGAGGACAACATGCTCGACGGTTTATTTAAGCTGGACCCAGGCTCTTCTTGGGAGAGTCAACCTGGGGAGGTGGGTGCCGGTGTCGGGGATGAAAATGCAGAGGCTTGTGGGTGAAGTGTGTGCGACCCGTGCTAGAGACAGTGTGGCCAATGCGACAAAACTCAACAGGTTGGATGCCTGCGAAGGTTAGAAGGTTGTCCGCTGGTGTAGGACGCAGGCATCCAGTCACAATTCGCAAGGCGTCATTGATGGCGGGGTCGATGAGGTGGGTATGAGCACTGCGGCACCAAACAGGCGCGCAGTACTCTGCGGTTGAGTCTATCAAGGCTCGGGTGGCTATTGGCAGAGCTGTTGCTCCAGCACCACAGCCAGAGCTAGCAAGCCGCCTCAGGAGCGCGACGTGTGATGTCGATTTCTTACGAATTGACTCAAGGTGTCGGCGATATGTGAGCAGCCTGTATTTGGGCTCAGAAGAGAAGGCTGGGTTTCATTGTTGTATTTGACTTGAAGCTCATGTTTAGCTTCCTTGTTGTTGAGGTGGAAGGCTGCCAACACCGTTTTTGTAGTGCTGAGCTTTAACTTCCAAGTCTGGAGGTATTCACCTACAGTTGTCATGTCCTTGGTCAGAACCCCTTCCACTGTCTGCCAATCTCCATCAGCATGCATGATTGTTAGGTCGTCAGCATACGCATGCTTTCTGGAGACGGTGGTTGGCAGGTCAGAGATGTCGATGTTGAAGAGAATTAAGGGGCACCAGGACAGATCCCTGTGGAATGCCGTTCTTGAGGCATCGTAACCTGCTTCTTTTGCTGTTTCCGGTGGTGAGGATGAAGCTGCGATTGTTAACCATCTCCATGATGGTGTGAACCATGTGTCTATCAGGCAGCAATTGCAGCAGCTTGCAGGTGAGGCCACAATGCCATACAGTGTCGTAGGCTGCTGTGAGTTCGACAAACACAGCTCCAGCCTTCTTTTTAGCCGAAAAGCTATCTGGCTCAATGTCCTGTGTCAGCAGGGTGACCTGGTCTACTGTCAACCTCCTGTGTCGAAAGCCCGCCTGCTCTCGAAGGAGCAGTGGGTCGATGATTGGGTCGACACGAGCGTAGATGAGTCTCTCGAAGATTTTAAAGGGGACACACAGCAGGGATTAGGGGCGGTGACTCTTTGGGTCCCCAAGTGGCTTTTCTGGCTTAGTGACCGCAAATATTAGTGCTCTTCTCCAGATCTTTGGAATTTTGACTTGGCACATGCAGGAACTGCGGAAGTCGCAAAACCAAGATTTGAGAGCCGACCAGCGTGGAGTATGAACTCCGAGAAAATGGAGTTCAATCCTGGAGACTTTCCTAAGCCGGCTTCAGGCGTCTGAGGGCAACAGCAAGCTCCTCCAGCCTAAAGGGTTCAGAGATACTGTGTACCTCAGGTGCTGGGATCTTCCACAGGTCGGACAGCTCCTTGTTGACCAGCCAGGTGGACTTTCGATCCTTGGTCTTGTGTGCCCCGTTCTTCACAAGTTGCGAGGCGATGGAGTTTGCCGAGATGGGGCACTGGTGAAAAGAGTGTCCATACGTGCCAGTTAGTTTGTTGATGATTCTCCATGCCTTGCGGTTAGAATGTGAGAAATCGATGGAATTGACAGTTTCCTCCCATCGCTCATGCTTCTTCTGCCCGAGCCAAGATAGTAGGGACGAAGCGACTCTATCAGAGTCAGTCCCCTCTGGGTCTCGAGTAAGGGAACGACAGAGGATCTTGCACTCTTTGTCCCAGCATGGCACATAGTTCTTCCGACGGCCACGTGGGATACATTACTTGGTCGCAGAAAGTAGGCTCTCGCAAAAATCCTGGCATGCCCTCTCAATATATGATGTGTTTGCAGGTTGGAATCTCTCAACGGATTCATCTGTTAGAAGGCAAAAGCCCTTCCAATCACCCTTGCGAAAGTTCCAACGCTTCACCGGATCACTGTGGGCAGGGACCTTGAGCTTCGGTGACGTTATAAGGGAAGGCCGATGTTGTGGCCGCCGGAACTTTCCTAGGACACGTCTGTCCGGCAGTCAGCTGTCTTGGCCGAAACTCGCTAAGGCAAGGTCTGGGTTGGTGCCGACGTTCCATCGGTGAGAGAAGCTGGCTGTTTCCTTTGGGTTATATTACAGACCAAGGTTATTTGGTGCTGCCAAGGCGTCCAGGGTCTCCCCGTCAGGGGATGGTTTGTTGTAACCCCAATTGACAAGTTGGCAGTTGAAGTCACCAACATACAGACTGGGGTGTGGGAACGTCGGGATGGCCATTGGTGTGAATCGCGAGCATGGAGGTTTGTAGACGTTAATGAGCTTGTATCCTGCAACGTCTACACACAACCACTCAGTCTCTGATTGTTCTGGAGACTGATCGACCAGTGACCATTCCAACCGCTCATGGACAAACCTGGCAAGGCCGTGGTTCCTGCTCGGGACTGACCGAGTTAGTGAAAAGTTGGGAATCACTAGCTTGTCTGCAGTTGTGCAGTGGGTCTCCTGTAGGACGATGATGAAGGCCTTTTTCTTATAGGCTAGCTGCTCAATGACAGAGATCTTGTCTGCAATAACATCAGCCCATCGAGTGTTCAGCTGGAGTATTGTATGTTGGGTCATGGGTCTTCGGCAGCATTTCTGCTGCCGCACCCTGAAGAGGGCGTTTTTACGACCCACCCCATGCCGAACACATTCAGTGAGGTTAGCGGTGGTTGCTATCATGTTGACAGGTTTGGTTGAAATTTCAAGCAAGGTCGTACAGGAGGGCCACGTGAAGGCACCTGTCATTGTCCCTTGGGGGTGATCAGATTGCTTGGCCCCTTTGAGTGCTCGTCTTTAAGTGTATTGCTTAAAAGGACAGCAACCCCATCGAAAGATCTGACTCCATACAGTCAGGTGTAGGGAGTCAGATCTTTCGATGCGGAACCGTCGCTTTTAACCATTGTGTTGAGCCATCGACGTCGTGTACATATTTGCATTGCACCAATGAAGGCAATTACCGCAAAGTTTCTTCTCTGGAAGAACACAACACGCACAGAACTTCACCCCTTGAGTTAACAAGCAAGGTTACTACAGAATTTGCCTATAACGGCACCTCTAGGGATTGCATAAAGATCGTTATTGCCGAATTAACATTATAAGCGAATTGAAATGCATGTGATAGATGCCACCGGACCGAACAAAATGTAACGTTATAGGCGAATTGACGTTACTGATGAAGCGGTTGTAAACGAATTCAAGTGTATAGAACAGATTTACAAGAGGTTTCAATTTGGGGGGGTTTGAAGTTTTGTTTTGGGGGCTTAGCCCATCAAAGATCCCCATGGCAATGGGAATGATAACAATGCAGAACAACGGTCGACAATCTAAGGCACGCCAAGCAATTTTTAATGGCATGCAGGGATCCAAGTTTTATATATCATTTTTGTTATGAGGCACACAAAAGATATATCGACTTAACTTTTATAAAAAAGTATGATGTTGGCACACCCAATGTTTTGAAACCTTGAATCGGTACACAGATAGCTAAAGGTTGTCTACCGCTGATGAAGAACCTTCTCAATGACTTCAGGAGATTTATTAACACTGGATAAATCTCTTGTTATTTTGGGTTGATTTTTATCTACGGTTTGTTATATACATCTAGTTTTGTTGGGTGTTTCTTTCACAGTCTTGCTTTTTGTTTCATTTCAACAGAAAAAAAATTTTAAACCTATCGGTGTGATTTATGAAATATGCTTTGTATTCCGCATTTCAATTGCAAACGCAGGAAATAGATAGGTCAAAATAAAGTAAAAAGTTGCAAATTATAATGTAAAAAATTTAAGTTTTTAGGTCAACAAGTGGGTTGCCGTAACGATTACAATCACACTATAGCGTTCATTGAAAACTGTTTCGTCGACATCTGGTCGATAATGATCATTACTAAAGCAAATATATGCTTGTCAAAATTTGTTAATGCTAACCAGTGCAAGATACTTTACGTCACATCCGGTTGTAATAGACCAGAAATTGAGCTGTGACATTGAAATGATCTTTGTGCAAAATAGCTGAAGACATTCTGACGACGTCGGTGACTGGCCTCTCCCGAACAAAGTCCTTGGCTGCGTAATTTCTCTGAAGCAGAGGTGGCTAGAGCCACTTTTCAGACTCCGACTCCACTTTAGTTTAAAAATTATTGAATCCGGGTCCGGATCCTGAAATTTTTCAAATACGAGAATCTGACTCCTGTTCAGACTCCGGTTACCACGAATCGAACCGAAATTAAGCCTTGTTTTTGCTTCAAAAATCACCACACCGACATCTATTATTGCCGAAAATGAAAAATGACCCTGGATCCGGGTGTGTTTTTTCACAAATTTTTGACTCTGGCTCCGGATTTTGCCGGAGTCGACTTCGACACTCCAGAGACCCATGGCCAGTGGCCATCTCTACTCTCTGAAGTCCGAGCCGAACTCTGTTCCATTGCGATCAATGTTGCCACTTCTGATATTTTAAAAGCAGATATGATGTTTTCAGAGATGTCTGATGTTTTGTCGGCAAATCGGATGCTGACTAGGCTGTTGTTTTGTTTCCTAAATTTCCTATCCTTTTTGGATGAAAACATGCTAGATTCATGATTTTTAAGTTTCTTTCAATTTCTCACCCTCGTGTATTTAGTTATCGATCCGAACTAAAGAGGCTTTCTTCACTGCGTTGGGAATAACATACGTTACGCAGCAGAGATGAGCACGGATCGGGACTGGATCGGACTGGATCAGGACTGAAGCTAATTTTGGCCGGATCAGGACTGGATCGGACTGCAAGTTTTTGAAAATTGGCGGATCAGGACTGGATCAGACAGAAAATTTTTGTTGTTTGAATGTGAATATTCTGAAGATATCAAATATTTTAGTTGTGATCCGATTTCACAGGTTTGCTAAATGGTAGTTTATATTTGCCATCAAATGTAAAACTCTGCTGGGACTATTTTGCAATTCGAACTGTATCCACCTTTGTTCACATATAACGTTGGGTTCTATTCTAGAAGCAACGTGAACATAGTTGAATGGTTATTGTCTGCACCTGCTGTGCAATTGTTCCTTGGTTCTGCTCTCACCACTTCCTTTGGCTTAACTTGTAGAGGTTACACCTTTGATAATGTACTTTTTCAAAAAGTTTAGGGTTTATGGTTTACATTTAGGATGTATGTTTAAGTTTCTGTTTAGGGTTTACCTTTAGGGTTTAGGTTTACGAATTAGGTTTCGGGTTTAGGTTTTAGGTTCAACTTTTAGGTTTAGGTTTGAATTTTGGGTTTTATGTTTTGAGTTTCGGTTTAGTAAGTTTGGGGTTTATGTTTCGGATTTGGGTTTGGTTTTAGGTTTAGGATTTTAGGTTATGTAACAAGGATCTTACGCTAATCCAAGTGCATCGACCTCGTCACTTGATCAATCCAAGCAATCAAATTTTCCTAACGGCAAAATAACTCCAGCAGTGCTTTTCCTTCTGATACCAAATGGACACTTCCTTGTTAAATTTTGTAAATGCCAAAAGGCTGTGTCTATTTTGCCACATGAGGCAAAAGCACTGCTGGAACTATTTTGACTTCGACCAATCGTTTTTGGCTAAAAGCAAAATAGCTCCAGTAGTTCGTTTGCCTCATGAAGCAAAATAAAAATACATGATTTGACCTTGGCGGATAAGGACTGGATCGGACTCGTGATTTTCATAAATTTTGCGGATCAGGACTGGATCGGATTCAATTTTATTAGAGCAAGACTGGACTCGGACTGAAAAATTTCACAGTCCGCTCATCTCTGTTACGCAGTATGCGAATTCTCCATATAATGAAAATACTTCACTCTCCCTCGGATTCACAGTGATAGTGTGACTCGAGTCAATCACTCGACTTTCGTCACGATCTTTGGTGACTCAGACTCGAGTCACGTTGAGAAAAATGGTGACTCAACTCGAGTAGGAGTCATTTTCACAAAGTCCCTGAGCCTCTGATGAACAAACCCAGTTCATTTGCACACAAATGAATGAGCTTTTTTTGCTTTGGTAATGATAAAGATTGATGCAAATTTTCTTTTTTGGCTGTCATGACATGCCATGTTACATTTTAACTCAAGTGTCCCGAACTTGCACAGAGGTAGACCTGAGACTTAGCTTTCACTGAGGGGTCAGCAGGGCACAAATATTGTGATCATAGCAGTGGGCGTCATACTGTTACTTTGAGTCTTTTCCAGATACCTGTAAAGTGATTTAAGTTTTTCATATTCATGCAAATACGAAAACCGAATCTTGTTTAAATCCAAATTCCTGCCACTGTCATTAGCATAAGCCCACGTGGCGACGTGATTACGCCCAGAGCTGGGCAGTAGCGAGCTACCAAAATAGCGAGCTGCTGTAGCGAGCTAATTTTCCAGTAGCGCCAACGGGAACGCCGCTCTTTTTTGAAAAAAATAACGGATGCGGTAGCGAGCTATCACCATTTTACCGCTACCGCTTTTCGCTACTATGGCGTGAGTGGTGGCCAAAGGAAGAAGTTCGCAAGAGCTCTTCCGTCAGCACACGTTGATAGTAACTGCTCTTCTCACTGTTTTGCGTTAATTATGGATTTTTTGTTTGAAGTAAGCTAGCAGAACTAGGAAAGATTTAGCTCAGGTTGCTTTTGACGTGATGGATCGGTTCCACGTTAGTTTGGTAAAAACTCGGCAACAGCGACAAACTTAATGCAGTTGGGGTTTCGAAGCATTGACTATTGCTACCGGTAAAGTTGCGTATGACTGAATTGAATACTTCTGAAAATATGGCACTGGGTTGAACATTTCGCTGAATATGTAACTACAGTTTTTGTTTTGAAGTATATGTCAATATGACGATTTTTGTAGCTTGCTTCGACTTCAGGATATTTGGCTGTATCCATAACTTGAAGCCAACTTGTGATTCCGTCTTGAAGATAGTGGCGTAACCAGGGGGAAGGGGAGACATCTGTCCCCGGGCACAGCATTTTAAGGGCGTAAATTGAGGCTGGAATGTCACGTAACAATTACGAAATGTCAAATGTCAGCGGAAGCTAGTAATTACGATTCACAAAATGTCGAATGCCAGTCGCTGATACCCAGTTGCAAAATCTCATCAAGATCACCAAAATTCGCAAAGGGAGCAATTACGAACATCACTGACGTGTTAAGGCGCCGCTTGTATTTTCAGTGACCAGCGCCCGCATGTGGTTTGACTGACGGTTGTGTCACAATGCTTTCAGATAGTAAGGCTTGCGAACTTTCCTTCTTTGTTCTCATTCTGTAGTTGCGTCACAGTGGCCGGGGATCCAGCATTCATATAACTGCGCATGCTCTTAGAGCAGCGATAAACCTTAATAGTGTACGACAACATATCTGATGTTTAGGAAATTATTTATCTTTGATGGATTGGCAAACTTCATGTTGAGATGGATTTGATGTGGTTCTCAAGGTAATTATGATGATTTTTATTTGTGGGATATTTAAATAAATCCTGACTACTTTTGCAAACTTCTAATTGCAAATGGGCAACAGGGTTGAGTATATTAGTTATAATTGTGTACTTTTCAGTTACTCTCAGGGACACGCGGAGAGCGGGGGCATTGCTTCCCCTGTTCTTTCAAAAGGGAGGCAACGGGTGCTGAGGTAGCTTTTCATCACAGTATCGCGGGGAATTTCATGGTTAACAAGATCTAGTTGAAACAAATTTATTGCAGCTATTCACGCACCCACAACATTCAGAATGGTTTTCTACACTCTCTGTTATTATTTTTGAGCTCAACAGTGTTGTTGAACAGAAACAAGTATATCGGTGAAGAATTTTTTGTTTTTTGTAAGTTTGCATATCCCTCAATACTTTTACCGATCCATGCCCTACCACTGCTTCGGCTGCTACCTGTGTTTTATGTAATTTCATCTACAAACTGAGCATCTCCACAGACATTATTATCAAAATTCAGATCACAAAATTGTTAGCAAAACTTCTTACAGAGAGTCACTGGCGTTAGATATTTTCTACGTTAAAATATGTGACACATTTAAATCTTGTCAGCTTTTTGACAAAATAATCGACAAATTTTCAGCAGCAAAAGCAAGAAAACTTTGTCCTTGGAAACAGTGGCGTATCTACCCATTGGATCTTGTGGATAAAACCAGGGACGGCACGTTGCTGGAGGGCGGCAAAATGTGATAACGTTTTAAACGAACAAAGACAATCACATTAATTTATTCTCAGAGAGATTCAGACTTAAACGACCTAAGGTAACACTGATCTAAGTGAAGCCAAAAAATTACACAAGTTTTGCCTCTAAACTAATTTGCAACTTTTTTAGATTGTGACTCACTATGTGGTATTTGTGACGGTAAAATGATACCCATGCTGTTGAAGTCATAATAGAATGTCGGTTGTAACTTGTAAGCTATAGCATTGTTCAGTCAATGTAGTTTTTAGCTTTGGTAGTTAAGTTTAGATTAGTTTTCAGTTTATTTCACTTTCGCGAGGAGACAGGAAGGAACCGTGAGGTCTATGGGGCGCCGTTGGTAAAAATATCATATCTGATAGATTTAGCACAAAAACTGCTATCTCTGCGCATATATAGCTATTAGGGTTGGATTATCCGGATAACGGTTAACCGGTTAACCGATTAACCGGAGTTTTTTTTTCTATCTGATATCCGGATATAATTCTGCCGGTTAACCG